>Ga0163151_10000325_pt1 | contig 84715 bp, 81 predicted proteins | sample OliLakLV19MP5IB2_FD_145596 | JGI IMG/M metagenome (GOLD analysis project Ga0163151, IMG submission 145596) | Freshwater microbial mat bacterial communities from Lake Vanda, McMurdo Dry Valleys, Antarctica - Oligotrophic Lake LV.19.MP5.IB-2 | ecosystem: Environmental > Aquatic > Freshwater >...
CAACAACACGACCTTGTGCGCCCCCGAGCGTTGCGCTCGCGGCGTCGCCGCTGAACTCAAGGCGCTGGGCTACGAGGTTCGAAGCTACACGCCGCGAGCGCAACGCTCGGGGGCGCACAAGGTCGTGTTGTTGTGGTCGCGCGCGGCGTGGGGGACGCCCGCGCTCCGGGCGGCGGCGAAAAAGGCGAGGGCAACGGGTTCGCTCGTTTGCGTGCGCCTGGATTCAGCGCCGCCGCCCGTAGAGGGGGCGCATCTCCTGCCGCTTAAGCGTAACGGCCCGCAACGTGTTGCGTGGCGACGGGCGCTCAGCAGCTCACCGCGCGCGACGCCCACGCGCGCATCCGCACCGCCGGCAGCTCGCACGACTAAACGCGCGCGCCGGACCGGCGTTGCGCCAAAACCGGTGGTGGAAAAGAAGATGTTGCATGTGAAAGAGAAGAACAGCCGATTGTTCGCAATCGCGCTCACGATCAGCCTGCTAGCGCTAACTGGCGCGGGCTACGCTTACGGCCGCTACCCCGCCTTCGCCGCGCCGATCGATGAAGCGGCAACGGCGGCGTATACGAAAGCAAGCGAGATCGCGGCGCTTGCGCCTTAGCTAGCTCTCGCTCTGCCAGCTAGATCGGGTTGACCAGGACTGACGCACCGTCGGTGCAAGCCAACTATGACGGCGCGCGGCCCTTAACAACGCGTTCTTGCTGCATCTCTTGGCGTAGTTAATAGAGTCGTCTGCGCCCATATCGGCGGGAAACTCAAAGGATTGCCAGAGAAACGCGAGACACGTCTTTGCCTCGCTTTTTGCGACTTTTTCGGCGCCGATCTTACTACTAAGACCAAGAGCATCGAACACGTGGTCGATAGCATCGCTAGGCGAGCCGCCCGCATTGCTCAAACGAAAGAGGCCGCCCGCCAAAAGGACGCGCACCAACCCGGCATACTCATTCGGGAACGAATATCTCGCTTCCTGCAGAATGATAAATTTTTGAGGAAGCATGCTGGCCTGACGCTAACCCAAGGCTTCCTGAATATCGGAGATCAGATCTTCGACATCCTCGATGCCGACAGAAAAGCGCACGAGGCCATCGGTTAGACCGATTTGTTCGCGCAAGTGCTTATCGACTGAGGCGTGCGTCATGATCGCAGGATGTTCGATCAGGCTTTCGACGCCGCCGAGCGATTCCGCGAGCGAGAAGAGCTTCACGCGTTCAAGGAACGTGCGCGCCGGTTCGAGGCCGCCTTTGAAATAAGCGGTGATCATGCCGCCGAAGCCGCCGGTCATCTGCTTCTTGGCGATCTCGTGCTGCGGGTGATCGGTGCGGCCGGGATAGACGACGCGCTCGATTTGCTTTTGTTCGGCCAGGAAGTCAGCGATTTTCGCGGCGTTCTCGCAATGGCGCTGTACGCGCACGTGCAGCGTTTTCGTCGAGCGGAGCAGCAGAAAGCTGTCCCACGGGGCCGCGATGGCGCCGACGGCGTTCTGCGTGAACCGGAGGCGATCGGCGAGCGCATCGTCGGTGCAAATCAGCGCGCCGCCGATGACGTCCGAATGACCGCCAATATATTTCGTGCACGAATGGCTGACGACGTCCGCGCCGAGCGCAAGCGGATTGGTCAGAACCGGCGTTGCGAACGTATTGTCGACGATCGTGAGCGCGCCCTTCGACTTCGCCAAACGCGCAACGGCGGCGATATCGATAACTTTCAGCAACGGATTAGTCGGCGTCTCCAGCCAGACCATTTTCGTGTTCGACTTGAACGCCTCTTCCGCAGACTTGAGATCGGTCAAATCGGCGCGCGTGTAGGTGATGCCGAACTGGCGGAACACCTTGTCGAACTGCCGGTAGGTGCCGCCATAGACGTCATCCGAGAGAACGACGTGGTCGCCTGAGCTCAGCAGATGAATGCACGCGGCCTGCGCGGCGAGGCCGGAGGCAAAGTTGAAGCCGTGCCGCCCGCCCTCAAGCGAGGCGAGATTGCGCTCCAACGCCTTGCGCGTCGGGTTCGCCGAACGCGCATAATCATAGTCCTCGATGATCACGCCCGGGCTTTGCTGCACGAATGTCGAGGTCTGATAGACCGGAGTCATGATCGCGCCCGTGCTCGGATCGGGCTCCTGACCGGCGTGGATGCACCGCGTACTGAAGCGCTTGTTGTCGTCGTGCATGTTCGCTGCTTTCAATAATTACCCATTCCCGGATTGCGCGAAGCGCAAGTCCGGGACCCACAAACACGACTCGATACGAGAGAGCCGCAACAGCTGCGCCAACTCTTCGAGCGATCGCGTTTATGGGTCCCGGGCTCGCCGCGATGCGGCGCCCCGGGAATGCGTGGGAGTTGGAGACGCACTAGCGCCCCCGGCTGAGGTACTCGATCAAATCGATCTTCGAGATGACGCCAACAACGTTGGAGGCATCGACGACCACGGCGACGTGGTCGGTCGAGAAGATGTGGAACAGCTCCTCGATCCGCGCCTTCGGATAGATGAGGCCAGCGATCGGCGAGGCAATGCTTTTTGCGGGCGCGTCGAGATTGAAGTCGCGCTTCTGCATTTTGCCGAGCACGTCGCTCTCGTGAACGATGGCGTTGAGCTTGCCGCGTTCGATCAGCGGAATTTGGCTGACGCCGTTCTCGCGCATCAAGTTTACCACCGTCCGCAGCGGCGCGTCTGCGTCGGCGGTGATCGGCTTCGACTTCAGGTTTTTCAGCATGTCTTCAACAAACCCAAGCTCGCGCTCGGTCTCGGTGAAGCCGTGCTCCTTCATCCAGCCGTCGTTCAAGAATTTGGAGACGTAGCGGTTGCCGTGATCCGGGAGGACCGTGAGCACGACTTTGCCTGGGCCAAGCTCCTTGGCGATCTCGATCGCAACGCTGACGTTCGACCCCGAAGAGCCGCCGCAGAACAAGCCTTCCTCGCGCACCAGACGGCGCGCCATCACGAAGCTGTCGCGGTCGTTCACTTGGCGCATGTCGTCCACGACAGAGAAATCCATCGCACGGCATTCGATGTCTTCGCCAATGCCTTCGACCATATAAACGTGCGCGGTCGGCAGCGTCTTGGTGTGGAAGAGATGATAGTGCACCGAGCCCAACGGGTCGGCGCCGATGATCTTCACGTTCGGCGCATGCTCTTTCAGATAGCGGCCCACACCCGAAACCGTGCCGCCAGTGCCGGTGCCGCCGACGAACGCATCAAACTTGCCGCCGTCCGTATCTTCGAAAATCTCTTTGCCGGTTGAGTGATAGTGCGCGTCGATGTTCCAGGCTGAGTGATACTGATCGACGTAGAACGCGCCCGGCGTGTCTTCGGCGATCTTCTTGGCAACATTGACGTAGTGCTCAGGCGAGTCGCCTGGAACGTCGGTCGGCGTGATGATCACCTCGGCGCCGTAGGCCTTCAGCGAGTCCTGCTTCTCCTTCGACATCTTGTCCGGCATCGTGAAGATGCAGCGATAGCCTTTGATCGCCGCCGCCATCGCGAGGCCCTGACCGGTGTTGCCGGAGGTGTTCTCAACGATGAGACCGCCGGGCTTCAGGATGCCCTTCTTCTCGGCCTGCTCGATGATGTAGACGGCCATGCGGTCTTTGATCGAGCCCGCTGGGTTCAGAAATTCGCACTTCACCCAAACTTCCGCCGCGCCCTCGGGCACGACCTTGTTGAGCTTCACGAGCGGCGTGTTGCCAATCGCGGCGAGGATGTTGGGCTTCAAGCGCATACGGGTTCCTGAATTCTGTTTGCGCGGGGTTTAGAGCGGGAGAGGTGAAAAGCCAAATATGGACCGCCGGCGTCCCGCCGGCAGGCGCAGGTGCTGGCCGGCGAGACGCCGGCGGTCCATATTAAGCCCGCCCGATCCGCTTGATTTCCCATTCGAGCTGGATGCCGTGCTTGGCCTTGACCGCCGTGCGGACCTCTTCGCCGAGGCCCTCAATATCCGCGGCCGTGGCCTCGCCGGTGTTGATCAGGAAGTTGGCGTGCAATTCGCTCACCTGCGCGCCGCCGCGGCGATAGCCGCGCATGCCGGCTTCGTCGTTGAGTTTCCAAGCCGAGAGTTTTTCGCCATCCGGCCCGATCGGGTTCTTGAACGTCGAGCCGCCCGTCTTTTCGCGGATCGGCTGCGACGCCTCGCGTTTGCTGGTGATCTCAGCCATGCGCGCGGTGACTGTCGCCGGATCGCCCGGCTTTCCCTGATAGGTCGCATTCAAAAAGATGAGGCCATCCGGCAGCGCGTTGTGGCGATAGGTGAACCCGAAATCCTGGTTCGTCAGCCTGATGCGTTTGCCCTGGCGATCCATCGCCGTCGCTTCGATGAAGATGTCCTTGGTCTCATTGCCGTAGCAGCCCGCGTTCATTGTCAGCGCGCCGCCGATCGTGCCGGGAATGCCTGCGTAAAACTCGAGACCCCCGATCCCAGCCTTCGCAGCTGCCTTCGCGACCATCGCATCGAGCGCGCCCGCGCCTGCCTTCACGCGCGAGCCGTCAAGTGTTTCGATCTGCGCCCACTGGCGGCCGGCCAAGCGCACGACAACACCAGGCACACCGCCGTCGCGCACGATGAGGTTCGAGCCGACACCGATCGGCAGCAACGGCGTGTCCGGATTCAATTGGGTCAGAAACGCGGCGAGATCGTCGTCGTCTGCCGGTAAAAAAAGCGCATCCGCCGGGCCACCGACGCGAAACCAAGTAAAGGGCGCCAGCGTTTCGCCTCTCAGAAGCTGGCCGCGCACTGGTGGCAGGTCGAGTTCACTCATTGTTGAACGGGTATCGCAGGCTTTTGAGCCCCGTCAACGCGGCTGCCGCTCGCACAGCGCGGCGGACCGTCCCATACTCGTCTCAGGAAGGACGCGCTCCATGTTCCGCATGCTCACCGCGATAATCTGCCTCTGGACGTTGGCCGCCTGCGCCAGCACCGTACCTGGCAGCGAACAAACCGTAAGTTCTCGGGACTGCTTCCGCAGCGAACAGGTGAGCGGCTACAACGTGATCGATAACAATCACGTTGGCCTCCGCGTCGGCGCCAGCCGTCAGTATATTCTCACCACGATGTGGAATTCGCGCGACCTCGACTGGACGCACGCGATCGCCATCCGCTCCTCCACCGGACGCATCTGCACCGGCAACGGCCTCGGCGTCGATCTCATCGGCGGCGACCCACAACGCACCTATCCCGTTTCAGCAATCACACGCGCCCCTGGCGAAGACCCCGTCCAAGGCAGCTAACCCATACGGAGACCTGAATGCTTCGCTTCGCTCTTCTGGCCGGCGCGCTCGCGCTCAGCGCCTGCGCTTCTTCTAACGCTCAATCCGCCTCAGCGGGCTCGCCCGGCGGCAGCCGCGATTGCTTTCGCTCACTCGATGTCCGCGGCTACAGCGTCGTCGACGATCACAACGTGAAGCTGCGCATCAGCCCGGCGCGCGAATACATTCTCACCATTCCGCAAAACTCGCGCGACCTGGATTGGACGCACGCGATCTCGGTGCGCTCCGCGTCGAGCTTCATCTGCGTCGGCGATCCGTCCGGCGTGCAATTGATGGGCGGCGATCCGCCGATGCCATTCCAAGTGACGAACATCGAACGCGTACCAGTCAACGTTGCCGATCAGGGCAGCTGACCACGACGTCGCGCTTCGACGGGCTCAGCGTGACGAATTTTTGTATCGCGCCGTTATAGAAGTAGCGTCAGCCTGAGCTTGTCGAAGGCCAACGCGGCTCCGCCTAAGCGTTCACCTGCAAACCAGCGCGCAACGCAATCCGGCCGAGCGCGCCTTTTACGATCACGTCCAACTGGCTTTTCGGCTGGTAATCGGCCGGCGCCACGTAGTTCACGCGATCTTCCGCTATCAGACGCGCGACTTTGTCGAGGCTACGCGGCTCGGTCCATTGATACGGATCGAGCACGGCAATCGCGCAGCCGCCTTGGCTCGTCACCATCTTCATCGACGGAATGTCGGTGTCGCCGTCGCCGATGAAGATCATGCGCTCGAACGGCAGCTCGCGGGCGTCATTGTGCATCCAGCGATTGATGGCTTCCGTGTCGTGGACGTTGTCGATGCCCTTGTTGATGCGGAAGAGAAATTGCGTCTTGGTCGTGTAGTTGATCGCAACACCCGGCCACTTCGCCTCGCCCTTTGCGTCGTAGAGAAAACGCGACGCAAAAACCTGCCGGAAGCGCGGAAACAGCGGACAGCCTTCGATCATCTCATAAATGCCGGACGAGACGATGTAGTGATCGAGCTGGAGGCCGAGATCATCGGCGAACGCATCAACGCGATCGAACCAGTGATCCAGCCCATCGAAGAAGTCAGGATCGGCGCCATTTTCCTGCAGCTGCTTGCGCGTGACCGGGTGTCCGGCAGCGCGGGCGCGGTCGAGCATCAAGTGCATGTAGACGAGGATTTCGTCGGCATCCTCAAGCTTCGCGAGCCGCTTCACTTCCATCCAGAAATCGGCGTGCTTCATACCCGCAATATCCGGGATGAAGCTGCGTTCCTGCAGATTGCCGCGGGCGAGCGTGCCGTCGAAATCATAGACAATAGCGGCGCGGAGCGGCTGCGGCTTACGGTGAGCGGTGTCGGCCATGAAACCGGGCTGCGCGGAGTCGGGCGAATGAGTCAAACGTTGCGAACCGGCATCGACAACTCCCTCGTCATTCCAGACGCGCCGAAGGCGCGATCCGGAATGACAGAGGTGATGCTACGCCGCCGCACCAAGCTTGCCCGGCAACGCGTTCGCGTACGTGGTGATATCGCCCGCGCCCAAGCACACGACGATATCGCCCGGCTTGGCTTCCGCGCGCACGAACGCCGGCAGATCCTCAAAGCTCGCAATCCGCCGCGCGTCGCGGTGGCCGTGGCTCTTTAAGCTGGACGCCAGCGTATCAGCACTGACGCCATCGATCGGCGCTTCGCCGGCCGCGTACACATCCGCGACCGCGACGATGTCAGCGTCATTGAAGCAGGTCGAGAAATCCTGAAACAGATCGCGCAGGCGCGTGTAGCGGTGCGGCTGCACCACGGCGAGCACGCGGCCGCCAGTCATCTCGCGCGCGGCTGAGAGCACGGCGGCGATTTCGACCGGGTGGTGTGCATAGTCATCGACGATGCGAACTTCGTTCCAATAGCCGGTGGTTGTGAAGCGCCGTTTCACGCCCGCGAACCTCTTCAAGCCATTGCGGATGCCGGCATCGGTCACGCCAAGCTCACGCGCGACGGCGATAGATGCGACCGCGTTTTGGACGTTGTGACGTCCTGCAACCGGCAAGAAGAGATCGTGCATAGTCACGCCCGGACCTTCGCCTTTTCTCCGTGCAACAACATCGAACGTCGAGCCATCGCGCGACGGACGAACGTTCACCGCACAGACGTCGGCCTGCGGATTGAAGCCGTAGGAAATGATGCGGCGGTCCCGCACAAGTGCTGCCAAGGCCTGCACTTGCGGGTGATCCAAGCACATCACCGCAAAGCCGTAGAACGGGATGTTTTCCACGAACGTCTGAAACGCCGCGTTCATGGCTTCGACCGAGCCGTAATGATCAAGGTGCTCGGGGTCCATGTTGGTGACCACAACCGCCGTGGCGCGCAAACGCGTGAACGTGCCGTCGCTTTCGTCGGCCTCAACCACCATCCATTCGCCTTCGCCGATGCGGGAATTGGCGCCGTAAGCGTTGATGATGCCGCCATTGATGACGGTCGGGTCCTTGTCGCCGGCATCGAGCAGCGCCGCGATCATCGACGTCGTCGTCGTTTTGCCGTGGGTGCCGCCGATCGCGACCGTCCACTTCAGGCGCATGATCTCGGCGAGCATTTCGGCGCGCCGCACGATCGGCACGCCGCGTGCGCGCGCTGTATCGACCTCAGCATTGCCGTGCTTGATCGCGGATGAAATCACCACGACGCCAGCTTGGGCGGCATTCTCCGCCTTGTGGCCGATCGTGACCGTGATCCCGCAATCGCGCAGCCGCTCGATGTTGGCGCCTTCCTTGGCGTCCGAGCCCGTCACCTCATAGCCGAGGTTTTTCATCACCGAGGCGATGCCGGACATGCCGATGCCGCCAATGCCGACGAAATGAATTGGACCGGTATCAAACGGAATAGCGCGGCGGATCATGGTTTCCCCTAACCGCGCCAGTATAGGCGGGCTCTACGGCGCATCAAAGGCGCTGTTAGCGGATGCCGTGCTTCGCGGCGAACGCGTCGACCGGAACGTACTGCTCGACCTCGCTGTCGCCGATCTGCAGACTTTGGCGGCCCTTTTTCTCCAGCTCGCGCGCCAAGCGCACAGCTTCGGCCGGCGTATCAGCTTGAGCGACCGCCATCGGTTTCGGCAACGTCAGCATCGGTGCAAGTATTTGGTAGCGCGCCATCCCGCCCTCTTTCTCAAGTCCGCGTTAAAGCGGCAACCGCAGGACCGCCCGGGAGCGCGCCAACACAGCGCGCGGCCCCTCAAGCGTCCAGAGCGCCAGCACATAAGCGACCCCAAGCAGGCCCGCAACCAACAGAAGCGGCTGCAATTGGGTCAGCCCCAGGCCGAAAGTATGCGCCAAGGGGAAAACCAGACCGATAAGCGCGAACATTGTCGTGACGCGAAACGCGTTCTGACGCGCCTGGCGGCGGCGCGCGCGTTCGGCGGTGCGTGCAAGCACATCGAAGCGAAAGTCCGGGTCGGGCGTTGCGGGCGCTTCTCCAAGGAGCGCGGCCAGTTCGAAATCGTCACTCATCGCTCAACTCCCGCGACGCCAAACGCCACCTGTAGGCGCGCCCGGCCTCTGCTCACGTGGGACTTCACCGTGCCCAAGGGAAGCCCCAGAATTTCGGCAGCCTCGGCATGAGTGAAGTCCTGGCCGAGGCAAAGCGCAAGCGCCGCGCGCTGATCCTGGGGCAATTCTTCCATCGCCTTGCGCAGCGCTAAACGCTGGGCGGCGCGCTCGGGATTCTCGTCCGTCTGCGTGTCGCTCAAATCGGCATAGGCGGTCTCGCGCGCTTCGCGGCGGCTCTGCGAACGGCGGGCGCGGCGCCAATACTGAAACGCTACACCGCAAATGAAGGTCCGCAGCGCCGACGTTCCGTCGAAGCGATAGAGCACTTCCCATGTCCGCGCGAAGGCCTCCTGCGCGAGATCGTCCGCGTCGGCGTAATTGCCGGTGACGCGCCGCAGAAACGCCCGCACCGCGCCCTGGTGCGCATCGACGAGGCGGCCGAAGGCGGCGTAGTCGCCACCTCGCGCCAAGCCGATCAGCCGCGCTTCTTCCCCGGAGTCCATCGCGGATCAGGGGCGACGCGAGGTGAGCGAAATGAATAGCGCGCCGAGAGCGAGAACACCCATGGTCACCGCAACGATCAGAAAGGCGAATGCGTAAGCCTCGCCCCGTACGAACCAGTAGCCAACGCTAAAGCCGGCGGCGAGCGCAAAGAACACGACAAAATTCCACACGCTACTGTTGCGCTGCCCCGGAGAAGCGACCCCGCTCATATTCGTCCCATAGTCGTTCGGCTGCGACGCGAGTTTCAAAAGCTCAGGCGGTGGCTCCTTGCCCTGGTCAAGGTAGGACTTGATGAGACGCATCACCTGCTGATTGCGGCTCTCGGTCTGCAGCATGCCGATGAGGCCCATGCTCATTCCGAAAATCGGAAACAGCAGCCACCAAAAGTCGCGAAACAATTCTTCGAAGTCCATTACTTGCGCTCCAGCTTCTCGCGGGCGTCACGGATCACGGCGTCTTGGTAAGCGTCACCGCGCGCCATGCCAAGAATCGCCATGACCATCCCGAACACCGGAAACATCAGCCACCAGAAGTCGCGGAACAATTCCTCACTCATCTCAGTATCCCCTGCCGCCCGCCTTCGGGCGCTTCTGATCCTCTACCGCCGCCTAAGGCGGCTATGGATGCAGGGGCCGAGAGAGATTAGCTGGCGGCGCGCTCGGCGAGGTCCGCCAAGGTTTTGGCCGCATCCGGCCTGGCCGCAGCGCGCGCCGCCGACGCGCGAACGGCTAGGCCATGGGGATCGGCCAAGCGGCGCTCCAGCAACGCCGCGAGCGCCCCGGCGTTGAATTCCTCCTCGGTGAAAAGGTCCGCCGCGCCCACGGCGGTTAGGCCCTCGGCATTGGCGGTCTGGTGGTCGTCGGCGGCAGCCGCAAACGGGATCAGGACCGCCGGTCGCCCGGCCACCTGAAGTTCGGTCACCGACGAGGCCCCCGCGCGCGAGATCACCAGATGCGCGGCGCCCAAACGCTGGCCCATGTCCTTGAAGAACGGCGCGACCTCGGCGCTGACACTGGTGGCCGCATAGGTCTTCTTCACGTCCTCGACCTGCTCTTCGCGAACCTGATGCACGACCTCGAGCCGAGCGCGCAGCGCCGGCGGCAACAGCGAAATCGCCGACGGGATCACTTCGCCGAACACGCGCGCGCCTTGGCTGCCGCCAATGATCAGCAGATTGAGCCGGCCGCCCGCGGGCGCCTCCGGGTACGGGCGCTCACGCACCGCCAGGATCGGCAGGCGCACCGGGTTGCCGACGACGTGCTTGCGCGATGCCGCAGCCTCCGGCAGCCGATCAAGACGATCGAAGCCGCACGCAATGATGGAGGCGCTGTTCGCCATCGAACGGTTCACGCGGCCAAGCACTGAGTTCTGCTCGTGAATGAGGATCGGCACCTTGTACGCGCGCGCCGCCATCAGGGCTGGGAACGATGGGTAACCGCCAAAGCCTGCGACCAAAGCAGGCGGCAGCGCCTTGAACCGCGCCTTGGCTTCATTGATGCCGCGGAAAATCTTGAACGCCGCCGGAATGGCCGTGATTGGGTTCAGCGATATCGATGCGGCCGAAACATCCTCAATGCGCTCGGCCGGAAAGCCTTCGGCGTAGCGGCGCCCCCGCGCATCGGTCATCAAAACCACGCGCCATCCGCGCCGGAACAGTTCTTCAGCAAAGGCGGCGGCCGGAAACAAATGTCCGCCGGTTCCGCCCGCAGCAATGACGACGACTTTTTTTGTCATGTTCTAATCGCGTCTACGTCCCGCATACAGATAAGCGCCGGGGCGATCCCGGAGCAGAGAAAGACAGCACCCCAAGGCCAGCGCCGAGCCGATCATCGAGGAACCGCCGAAGGAGATGAATGGCAGCGTCATGCCCTTCGCGGGCAGCAAACTCAAGTTCACGGCAATGTGGATAGAAGCTTGCGCGACGAGCAAGGTTATCAAGCCCGACGCTGCAAGTTGTTCGAACGGCTCGTTTAATCTGCTGGCGCGCGAGAGACCGCGAAACGCCAACGCGCCGAACACAACGATAAGCCCGATCGACGCGATAAGACCAAACTCCTCCGCGGCAACGGCATAGACAAAGTCAGCATGCGCATCGGGCAGACGCGTTTTGATCACGCCCTCGCCGGGGCCGCGTCCGAACACACCGCCCGCCGCAATCGCATCGAGCGCGCGGCTGACTTGATAGCCCGCGTCGCCTTCAGGGTTGAGGAAGGTGTCCACACGTTCGCGCGCGTGCGGATAGAACGTATAGATCGCCCAGGCGCTCAAGCCCGCCAGCACACCGCCGCCAAGCACATAGCGCAGCGCCACCCCCGACAGGATCAGCATTGGCGCCAAGCACATGCCGAGTAGCGCGGTTTGACCAATGTCAGGCTGCGACAGCAACACAGCCGCCGTCAGCGCATAGGCCGTGATCGCAACCGCGCGCCCGGGAAAGCCGGGCTGCTTCATGCTCTCGCCCAACATCCAGGCCCACACGATGATGAGCGCGGGCTTCAGGATTTCCGACGGCTGCATCGAGAAGAAGCCGAACTCAAACCAACGCTGCGCGCCCTTGATCTCGGGGCCAAAGAACGAGGCCAGCAAACAGAGCGGCAGGAATATCGCCACAACCAGCGTTGCTCCGCGGCGCAACTGACGCGGATCGAGCGATGCCGCCGCGAGCATGACAATAGCGCCAAGCCCCGCATACGCCGCCTGCCGGCCCGCGAAATAAAACGCTTCCTCGATGCGGATGCGCGCCGTCGCCGCCGGGCTTGCCGACATCGAGAAAAGAATGCCGAGCACAAACAGGATCGCTGCGATGACAAGCAGCGGCCGGTCATAAGTCCGGGCCCGCTCCATCGCCGCGCCAAAGCGTTCGGCGATGGCGGCGCTCAAACCGCGCCTCCGTTGCGTTTGCTGCCTGCGCCATCACTGAGCGCGGCGACGAACTTTTTGAACTGATCGCCGCGGTCTTCGTAGCTCTTGAACTGATCGAAGGATGCACACGCAGGTGAGAGCAACACAACCGGATGCGGCTCACCCGACGCCTTGGCGTCAGCGAACGCCATCTTCACCGCCGCTTCCAGATTGCCCGACATTGCGACCGCGACCTTGCCGCGCAAAACGTCAGAGAAATCGCCAGCCGATTGGCCGATCAGATACGCCTTAGCCAAGCGCGGAAAGAACGGCTCGAGTTCTTCAATGCCGCCCTCTTTCGCAACGCCGCCTGCGATCCAGTACACACGTGGATACACGGCTAGCGCTTGCGCGGCGGCATTGGCGTTGGTCGCTTTGCTGTCGTTTACAAAGCGTACGCCTTCGATCGTGCCAGCGCGTTCGAGACGATGCGGCAATCCGGCAAAGGTCGTGATCGCTTGCGCGATGATGCGATGATCGACGCCAAGCGCGCGCGTTGCGGCATACGCGGCGGCAGCGTTCTGCGCGTTGTGCTTACCCTGCAACGCCGGCGCACCGGAGATATCCGCCACCGTATCTGAGCGGCCCGAAAGGCTATCGATAACCTTGCCATTCAGCGCGCTCACACCACGGCCGAGCGCTTGGCCCGCAGAAATCGGCGCCACGTGTTGCACCCCACCGCGCGTCAACTCTGTGCACGCCATCGCGCAATAGGAATCATCAACGCCAATCACCGCCCAATCAGCAGCGCCCTGGTTGAGGAAGATGCGCTTCTTGGCAGCAACGTAGGCGGTCATATCGCCGTGACGATCGAGGTGATCCGGCGCCGTGTTGAGCCACACAGCAACATCGAGCCGAAGGCTCGACGTCAGATCCAACTGAAACGAACTCAGCTCAATCACGTAATAGGCGCCTGCATGCAGCGGCGGCTGTTCGAGGATCGCGTCCCCGATATTGCCGCCAAGCCGCACGTCCTTGCCGGCTTCCTTCAGGATATGCGCAATCAAAGCTGACGTCGTCGACTTGCCGTTCGTGCCGGTTACGCCAATCACCTTCGGGCGCTGTGTCACTGGCAGCGCGTTCACCGCGCGCGCAAAGAGTTCGATATCGCTGACGATCGGCACGCCCGTCGCTTCGGCGAGCGTCACCACACGGTGCGGCTCGGGAAATGTCAGCGGCACGCCGGGCGAAAGCACCAGCGCCGCAAACGTGCGCCAATCGCGGCTATTGATATCAGACACCGGCACGCCGGCGGCTTCCGCCTTCGCACGCGTGACGTCGTTATCGTCCCACGCGTGCACACGCGCGCCGCCAGCCGTAAGCGCGCGCGCCGCAGCGAGACCTGTCCGCGCTAAGCCAAACACCGCGACGTCGCGGCCCTTAAATTCCGTGATCGGAATCATCCGATCGCCTCCAACCCGTGAGCGTGCGGGTGTGCGCTGCTTCGCGCCGTTAACGCAACTTTTAACGCAGCTTCAATGTTGCAAGGCCAGCGAGCGCAAAGATGAACGCGATGATCCAAAAGCGGATCACGATCGTCGGCTCTTGCCAGCCCAACTTCTCAAAGTGATGATGGATCGGCGCCATCAGGAACACGCGCTTGCCGGTGAGCTTGAACACCGCGACTTGCAGCATCACCGAAAGCGTTTCGAGCACGAACAGACCGCCGACAATGCCGAGAACGATTTCGTGCTTGGTCGCGACCGCCGTTGCGCCAAGCAAGCCGCCCATCGCCAGCGAGCCGGTATCGCCCATGAACACACGTGCAGGCGGCGCATTGTACCAAAGGAACCCGAGCGAAGCGCCAAGCAGCGCGCCCAATATCGTCGCAAGCTCGCCAACCCCCGCGACGTGCGGAATGCCGAGATACGCCGAATAGTCGACGCGGCCGACGAGATAGCAGATCACGCCAAACGTGCCCGCCGCGATCATCACCGGCACGATGGCCAAACCATCGAGGCCATCCGTGAGGTTCACAGCATTGCCGAAGCCCACGATCACGATCATCGCGAACAGCACATAGAACGCCAGCAATTGCACGCCCCAGCCCTGGATGAAGGGCAGCGCGACAGCTGTCAGCGGCTCTGCGGCCCAGAGCGCATTCCAAAAGCCCATAATGTCGTGCGTTTGGCCTGGCGTCGTCGCCACCCATTCCGCCACCAACATGGCCACGGCGGCAACCGCTGCGATCGAGAACTCGAACAACAAACGCAGCTTGGCTGAAAGCCCACCGTGATGCTGCTTCGTCACCTTTGCAAAGTCGTCGACAAAACCGATCGCGCCAAAGCCCAGCGTCACGATCAGCACCGACCACACATATGGGTTTTGCAGATCCGCCCAAAGCAAAGACGAGATGCCGAGACTGATCAGAATAATGAGCCCGCCCATCGTCGGCGTGCCCTTCTTTGTCAGCAAATGGCCGGCAGGCCCGTCTTCTCGGATCGGCTGACCCTTGCCCTGCCTTTGGCGCAGCCAGCTGATGAACGGCGCACCAATCGCAAACGCGATGATCATCCCGGTGAACATCGCACCGCCAGTGCGGAACGTGATGTAGTTGAAGAGATTGAAGAACTGCGAGCTGTCGCTGTACTGCGCTAAGAGCTCAAGCATTCTTATCCCCATTGAGGCGCTGCAACGCAGCCACCAGGCGGCTCATCTTCGAACCGTTCGAACCCTTCACAAGCACGATGTCTCCCGATCGGAGCGAACCCGCAATGATCGGAATCAGCGCGTCTGCGTTGTCGGCATAGCCGCCGCGACGCGACGCGGGAAGCGCCTCCATGAGTGCGGCCATACGCGGACCCGCCGCAAACACAGCGTCGATACCCGCCTGTTCAAGGGGTTGCGCGAGACCAGCGTGATAGGAGCGCTCGTCCGGACCAAGTTCCAACATATCCCCAAGCGCCACTATGCGCCGTCCGCCCGGCCCAGGCTGACGCGCCGCCAACGTAGCAATCGCCGCCGCCATCGACGCCGGATTGGCGTTGTAGGAATCATCCACAAGCACGAACGCGCCAAACGGCGCTTCGACTTGCTGCGCCACGCCGCGCCCATCGAAGGCGCGTAAATGCTCAAGCGCATGCGCCGCAGCTTCGAGATCAGCGCCAACAACATCTGCCGCCGCAAGCGCCGCAACCGAATTCAGCGCCCAGTGTGCGCCTTCGACGCCGACACGATACTTGATGAGGCGTCCGAGAATCTCCGCTTCAGCGTTCGAACCCGTCGCATCCATATCAAAACGGATCAGCCGCGCTTCACACACCGCGTCACGGCCGAAGCGCACCATGTTGGCGCCGTTGCGCTCGGCGGCGGCGATAAGCCGATCAGAGTGCGGCGCTTCATTTGGAATGATGGCCGAGCCGCCCGGCTCCAGGCCCGCGTAAATATCGCCCTTCTCATCGGCGACTGTTTCAAGCGAACCGAGATTTTCGACGTGCGCAGGCGCGATGGTGGTGACCAGCGCCGCGTGCGGCTTCACCAATTGCGCCAGCGGCAAAATCTCGCCGCGATGATTCATGCCAATCTCGAACACCGCGAACTGGCTTTCACGCGGCATGCGCGAAAGCGTCAGCGGCACGCCCCAATGATTGTTGTAACTTTTGACGGATCGATGCGTCGGGCCACTCGCCGCCAAACAAATCGCCAGCGCCTCTTTTGTAGACGTTTTGCCAACCGAACCCGTAACAGCCACGCGCTTGGCGTTCGAGCGGTCACGCGCCGCTTCGCCAAGCTTGCGCAAACCATCCAGCACATCATGCACCGCAAGCGCAGCGCCCAAGCCTTCAACTTTGCGCGCATCCGAAATCAGCGCCGCACTCGCGCCTGACACAAACGCCTGCGCCAAGAAGTCATGCCCATCGCGGACATCCTTCAACGCCACGAACAAATCGCCAGGCTCAAGCGAACGCGTATCGATCGAAACGCCGGTGATGCTCCATGACTCACCGTTGAGCAGCCGCCCGCCCGTCGCGGCTTGCGCCTCTTCCGCGGACCACAATTCGTTCGTCACGAAACTTCTCCGTCCGCAAACATACCCATTCCCGGATTGGCCGCAGGCCAAGTCCGGGACCCATAAACACGAATGACCGAATTTGAAACACGGAGCGCCACGCAGCTAACAGAGGTGGTTATGGGCCCCGGGCTCGCCGCTTCGCGCCGCCCCGGGGATGAGTGGTGAAAGCGGTTCTTCATTGCCCATCCAACGCCGCTGTCGCGACGTCTTGATCCGAGAACGGGTGCGTGACGCCTTTGATAATCTGCCCGGTCTCGTGCCCTTTGCCCGCGATCAGCAGCGCATCGCCCGCTTTCAGCATGGCGACGGCTTCACGGATCGCCTGCGCGCGATCTCCAATTTCAGTGGCGTTCGGCGCGGCCTTCAAAATCTGCGCACGGATGGCAGCCGGATCTTCGCTGCGCGGATTGTCATCGGTGACGATCACAACATCCGCTTGTCGCGCCGCGATCGCGCCCATCTTCGGGCGCTTGTCGTTGTCGCGATCACCGCCGCAGCCAAACACAGCAATGATCCGCCCCGGCGCGTGCGGACGTGCGGCGCGCAACAACACATCAAGCCCATCTGGCGTGTGCGCGTAGTCCACGAACACATGGCCGCCGCCTTTGCTCTGACCGATGTGCTCCATGCGGCCCTTCACCGGCTTCAACTTCGCCATGCCCTCAAACACAGTCCCCGGTGCTTCGCCTGTCGCTAGCGCGAGCGTCGCAGCGCACACGGCGTTGAGCGCCTGAAATTCGCCGATGAGCGGCAGCTCAACTCTATATTCCTTGCCGCTCCACAGTAGCACCATCGTCTGCGCGTTCGGGCGCGGCAGAATTTCCACGATCTTCAGTGCACGATCACGCGGCGCGCGCCAGCCGCACAGCACGACGTCCAAACCACGCTGCTTAGCGGCGCGCTCGAACGGATCACAATCCGCGGCGTCGGCATTGATGATCGCGGCGCCGCCATCACGCACCAAATTCCAAAGCTTCAGCTTGGCATTCCTGTAGTCCGCCATGTCTGCGTGATAGTCGAGATGATCTTGCGTGAGGTTCGTGAAGGCGCCCGCCTCGAACGTCACGCCATCGACGCGGTGTTGCTCCAACCCGTGGCTCGACGCTTCCATCGCAGCATGCGTCACGCCCTGCGCGGCAAGCGCAGTCAGCGTGGCGTGAACCGCAGCCGGATCGGGGGTTGTGTGCCCAAGATCAATCACGCCCTTCGGCCCGATAGCGCCAAGCGTGCCTAGGCTCGCAGCGCTCTTGCCGGCGTGCGTCCAAATCTGGCGAAGGAAGTCGACCGTCGAGCTCTTCCCGTTGGTGCCGGTCACGCCAACGATTGTGGCCGGGCGCTTTGGATAGAACTTTGAAGCGGCGACAGCGAACGCATGGCGTGGCTCATCGGCGACGACTTCCGCAATTCCAGGATCAACACCAAGATCGCCGGCCGACAACACCGCCGCTGCGCCATTGGCTTTCGCTTGCACCGCGAAATTGCGTCCGTGCGCTGAAACGCCCTTGAGCGCCGCGAACAGAAAGCCCGGCTTCACCTTGCGCGAGTCCGCCGTGAGGCCGGTAATCTCAATCGCGCCGGCGTCCGCTGGAACGCCGTCTGTAAAGAGATCGCCGAGCTTCATTGTCTCTCCCTAGCGCGCCGCGCGGTCGGGCTCCACACGCAAACCGAGCATGGGAGCGATGCGCCTCAACGTCCGCGCCACCACCGGCGCAGCCACCAAGCCGCCTGCTTCGCCCGCGCCTGTATCATCAAGCGCCACGACAATCACATAGCGCGGGTCATTGGCCGGAAATACGCCTGCGAAAGAGGAGAAATTGCGGCTTTGATCATAGCCTTGAGCGCCGCCCGGCTTTTCGGCGGTGCCGGTCTTGCCGGCCACCACCAGCCCGCGCACGTCCGCCGCGCGCCCGGTGCCTTCTGTGACCACGGCGCGAAGGTAGAGCATCACCTGACGCGTCACTTCGGGTGTGAATATCTGCGTGCGTTCGATCTGGGCGTCCGGCGCCTGCGCCAGGATCGTCGGCGCAACGCGCGCGCCATTGTTTGTGAACACCGTATAAGCGCTGGCGAGCGTCGCCTGCGTCGTGGCGAGGCCATAGCCAAAGCCAAGCGCAGCAATATCACGACGGGTTCGCGCAGCGGGCGCCAACGGCGTTTGGCGGCGGCCAAGTTGGAGCGTGGTCGGTTGCGTGAGCCCGAGACGTTCGAGGTACGCGCGCTGGCGCGCGCCACCAAGCCGGATCGCCAACCGCGCCGCACCGACATTGGAGGAGCGCGCCAGAATATCGCGCAATGTCGCGTAACCGGTGATCGGTTCGTGGTCCGCTATGATGGTGTTGTCGAGTTCGAGCGGTTGGCTCAAATCGAACAACTCACCCGAAGTCGTTACTTCTTCCTGCAGCGCCATCGCTACTGTGAACGGTTTGATCGTCGAGCCCAATTCGTGAAGGTCGCCCGCGACACGATCGCGCCGCGCATTCTCAGACGAGCGACGGATCTCATTCGGATTGAACGTCGGCCACGACGCCAGCGCTAGCGTCTCGCCGGTGCGGCCGTCGAGCAAAATTGCAGCGCCGCCGGTCGCATGCGACGCCCGCGCCGCCGCATCGAGTTCAGCCTCAAGCGCATACTGCATGCGCACATCGAGCGAGAGCCGCACTTGCCTGCCTTCCGCGCCCGCAGCACGGATTTCCTCGTCGAGCCCAAGCTCAACGCCAGCCTGCGGATTGAGATCGATGCCGGTGAAGCCAACCACGTGCGCGGCCAGCGCGCCTTGCGGATACTCGCGGTGGTGCTCCGGCTCTGCGCCAATGCCGGGCAAGCGCAGCGCCACGGCGCGATCACGCTGCTCCTCGCTCAAGCCGCGATCGAGATAGACCGTCGTCTGCTCAACATTGTTCAGCCGCCGCAACAGCGTTTCGCGCTCAAGCGCGGGAAAGTGCTGCATCAGCACATCCGCCGTCTCGACCACATTGCGCACGCGCGCCGGCTCTGCTGTCAGCGCCCAGGCGCGAACCGTGGTGGCGAGCAGAACGCCATTGCGATCGACGATGTCGCCGCGGGGCAGCGCCGTGGAGGCATGAACACTATTCGGCCGCGCCAGCGGATCGCCGGAGAACGCCAGCTGCACCGCACGGCCGGAGAGCAACAACAGCACCGCGAAAATGCTGAGCGCCAGAAAGCGCACACGATTGCGCGCGGGCGCGGCCTCAAGCGGCGCCTGAATGCGTCCGCGTGTGTAATCGGTGTTGGCGCCCAGCGGCCTCACTCGCCGCCCTTTTGCTCGTGCGGTTGCGGCGCAGGCAATCGCCGCGCGATCTCAGCTTCGGGAAGCGCCGCGCTTTCGCTGCCGATGGTGTTGCCCAAACGCTCTTCGTTCAATTGCTCGATACGCGCAGGGCTTTCTTGCTCGGCAATATCGGCGCGGAGCTCGCGGATACGCGCTTCACGCTCTGCAATCTCGCCATTCAGGCGGCGCACATCCGCTTCCGTACCCGCAGCATCGCTCTTGGCGCGATAAACGCCAACAGCGAGCACGACGACGATCACCGCCGCCGCGACCTGCAACCAACGCTTCAGCGTAACTTTTGCCATTCGGCCTCCGCACGCGGCGCGAGCGCCGGCGGCTCGAGTTCATCCCAAGCAGGCTCGTCCGTGCGCGTCGCCCAGCGCAAGCTTGCCGAACGCGCACGCGGATTGACCGCGGTTTCAGCATCGCTGGAAACCGTTGCGCGCTTCCTGTCGATCGCAAAACTTGGCGCACGCTCCGGCGGCAAGTCCGGCGCATGGCGCGAACCACGTCCCTGCGCGTCGGCCCGCTCGGTGATGAAGTGCTTCACCATGCGGTCTTCCAGCGAGTGGAACGACACCACCACCAAACGTCCGCCCGGCTTCAACGCCCGCTCCGCCGCCGAAAGCCCGCGCGCCAATTCTCCAAGCTCATCATTCACTAGCATACGCAGCGCTTGAAAGGTCTTCGTCGCCGGATGCGTCCGCGCGCCTCTGCGTCCGCCGACGGAATCTTCAACCAGCTTGGCAAATTGCAGCGTGCGCGTGATCGGCGCGGCGGCCCGCGCCTGCACGATCGCACGCGCAATGCGGCGGCTGTCGTCATCTTCGCCATAGCGATAAATCAGATCGGCAAGCGCGCCTTCGCTCAGCCGGTTCACGGCGTCAGCGGCGCTCAAGCCATCCTTCTCCATACGCATGTCCAAATCCGCGTCCGCCTGAAACGAGAAGCCGCGTTCGGCCTCGTCGAGCTGGAAGGACGAAACGCCAAGATCGAAGACGACCCCGTCCGCTTGCTCCAATGACAGATCGCCAAAGCGGCCTTGATGAAGCGTGAATTTACCTTTCGCTGACTCTGAAAGTTCAGCGCCTCTGGCTATGGCGTCTGGGTCACGGTCGAAGGCGACCACGCGGCAATCGGCGCGCGACAGGATTTCGCGGCTATAGCCGCCGCCGCCGAATGTGGCGTCGACGTAAAGGCCGCCATCCGCCAAAGCGAGCGCGTCCATCGCTTCGAGAAGTAGAACGGGCGCGTGAGACATGGCGCCTTTTGCCACGATTCACCCGCTTCTCCGCGCAAGAATCAGATAGTTCTCACCCGAAATGAACAGGATCAGCAGATGACCGGCTTCGGCGGTTCAGGACTCATACCGCTCAGCGGCTCCTCAGAGACGCAGCAAGCGGCGATAATCGCGCCCTCACCGCGCGCCAAGGGCGCAAAGCCGGAAGAGATTTACCGCACCTGGCTCGAAATCGCCGAGCACCGCATCGGCGCCGAACAAGTGCTGATCGGCGGCTACACGGTTCGGCCAAACGAAGCGGCCGCTACGAGTGGCGGGCTCTCGTCCGTTCTCGCGTTCTTCGACGGCCTGGCCGAACAGCTTTTCACCCGCGTGACAGACGTGGGCGAGCTTTCGAACTACATGGCCGGGGACGCCCGCCGCTGGCGCGACCTCATGCGCGCCGCCCGCCAGCGCAGCGCCGCCGCGAAGGATGCACCGCGCTACCAACAACTCACCCGCGCACTGGCCGCCGCCGAGTTTCTCGCCTCCGAGCCGATCGCCAACACCGAACGCGAAGAGTTCGCCCTCACCGATATCGGCGCCGACGTTGATGACGACGGCCTGTCCGTAGAAGTGAGCGCAAACTTTCTGGCCCGCTTGGCCGCACCAAAGGCGACACCGAACATCGCCATCTGCCTCCGCGATGCGAACGGCGATGTCTGCGGCGAAGCTGTCTTCGCCGCGCCGTGCGCGGAAGCCAACGGCCAGCGCAACGAACTCTTCGTCGCCACCCTCGCCGCCGAACGCGCCATCGCCAATGTAGAAGTCAGCCTGACACGCCGCACGGTTGGCTAGGGCGCTTAAATTGATCCTTTTGCCGAGAGCGGCCCTCGCTCGGCGCCAAAACAAAAATGCCAGTCGGCCTATAAGCCGGGTTCTGTACCGCTTGCGCGGTGACGACCATTCCTCTGGACCATGCGTCGCCACATGGTTCTCGCGACCAACCCGAGCACGATCCGCGGACGGACCTGCCCTCCTTCGCCGAGGCTACGGAGGACGTGTGCTCCTATTCGGTCTTGCTCCCGGCGGGGCTTGCCGTGCCACCTTCCTTACGGTCGGCGCGGTGGGCTCTTACCCCACCGTTTCAGCCTTACCTGTGCTCACTCGCGTGAGCCATCGGCGGTCTATTCTCTGTGGCGCTATCCCTAGAATTGCTTCCGGCGGGCGTTACCCGCCGCCGTATCCGCGTGGAGCCCGGACTTTCCTCGAGCACTCGCGTACCCGCGGCCGTCCAGCCGACTGGCGCGCGCTTTGTAGCGCCTCGCCTACCAATCCACCAGCGTATCTTCGCCGCCAAAGGCGGCGGGCTGTTTGGCGTAGTGCGGAAGGTCGTCGCGCACCGGCGCCAACGCTTCGCTGCAATGCATGTGAAACGCCGCTTTGAAGTCGGGCAACAGCGTGCCGTTGACGCCAACCAATTTGAGCGCCGGCAAGTTCGCATACAAACGCGCGCCGCACTTGGCGCATGAAATACGCGGCGTGGTTTTCAGTGTGAAGCTGATGGTCTCGCCGGTCACCTCGACCTCGCGCGCTTTGAACATCGCCTCTGGCGCATACGCCGCGCCATGGATGCGCCGGCAGTCGCCGCAATGGCAGTAAAACTGCACCACCGGCTCGCCGCTAATCTTGAGTTTGGCCGCGCCACACGGGCACGCAACGATGCGCTCGTTCATGAACACTCCCTGCCCGCGATCCCCAACGCGCCGCAAGTGGGCGATGTTGCGCTATTGAGCCAGCCGCGCCACGGCGATGAGCAGGCGTTGGGTTTCCCCATCGAGCGCGCCGGACATATCGGATGGACGGAAGCGCCGCTGAAACGCAACCAATGCGGTCTTCGTCGCCTCATCCATGTAATCGGTCTGCGTCACGCCATAACCGATGAACGCCAAGGATTGCTGCGCGGTGCTGACCGGCTCGTCGGTATCGAGCTCGATGCCGCTCGTATTCCCGGGCCAAATAGAAACGCCCGCTTCAGCCAAGCGTTGCCACGGAAACTTCTCACCAGGATCAGCCTTGCGCGCCGGCGCGACATCCGAATGACCCACCACGCGCTTTGCATTGAGCTGCGGCCAGCGTTCGAAAATATCCTTCAGCAGCGCAACCACAGCATCGATCTGCGCCGGCTTGAAATCAGGCAAATCGAAATCATGCCCGCCATTGACGATCTCGATCCCAATCGCGCGCGCATTGATGTCGCCGTCGTCTTCCCAGCTCGCAACGCCCGCGTGCCAAGCCCGGTGCTCTTCCGGCACCAGCGTATAAACCTGCCCCGCTTCATCGACGACGTAGTGCGCGCTCACGCGCGAAAGCGGCGCATCAGGCGTCACATCATCGCTTTGCCAAGGCCCAGGATAGCTGCCCGCGACAGGCGCACGATCAGTCAGCCGCGCCAGCGCGATCTCCGCATCCTGCATGCCGGTATAATGCAGCACGACAAGATCTATTGGACGCGTGCGCGCGTCGAAATTTGGGGACGGTTTTTGGATGTAACGAGTCACGCGCTAACTATAGACGCGTTATTTCCGCTTGGCTGCGGATTCAACGACCCAGCCTTCCGGCGTGCGGTGTGCGTCAAGAACAACGGGTCCGGTCGCGGCAGCCGCCTTGCGGCGTGGCCAGATGCGCATGGCGAGCGCAGCGCCCGCGATCATCACGCCAACGATCAAAGCCGCGGCGAACGCGAATACGAAAGCCAGAGCCGCACCTATTGCGAGCGCCAAGAGGCCTGCCGCGCGCGCGAAGGCGCTCAAAGCGGTAGAGCCGAAGTCGGCGGCGTTCGCAGTCATGGGCGGACAACTCCTTTCGTCCAATATGGAGGGGAAGTGTCCGTGATCAATGCGGCGCCCTTACGGCGCGCTCCGCTTCTCAACAGCACCGCGATCATTTCGCGTTGACGCTGAATTCTTCGCGTATTTTGGCATAAGCGGCGTTGATGGCGGCGGTTTTGTCGTGCGCGATCTCAACGAATTCTGGCGGCGCGCCACGCTGGGTCATGCGGTCGGGATGGTTTTCGGCCGCCGTTCGCCGCCAAGCGTGGCGCACCTCTTCCATCGTCGCGCCCGGCAATAAGCCTAGGATCGCGTACGGATCGCCCGCGTCGGGGCCGAGATTGGTCGCTTTGATGCGGCGGAATTCCGCGTCGCTGAAGCCAAAATGCTGCGCGACATCAGCCAGATACTTGAGCTCCGCCTCGCCCACCGCGCCGTCCGCCAGCGCGATATGGAAAAGGCCGTCGAGCACGTCTTCGAGCAGACAGGGCCGGGCCCGGTACTTCCGGCCGATCTGCTTGGCGTAGGAATCAAATCCTAAAACTGTCTGCTTCGCCAAGGAGAAGGCGCGCCGAAAGTGCACCTCTTCCCCAGGCGGCGGCCGAAACACCTGCGCAGCGGCTCGAAGTTCGGCCTCCGTCACATCGCCATCGGCCTTAGCCATCTTCGCCGCTAGCCCAATCACAGCGGCGGTAAAGCCGACGTCATTCGGGCGCGGCGCGCATTCTTCATTAAATTCCGGCGGATCGGCCTCCGGATCGAAGGCGCGCGCGGCCATGTCAACGATGCGGGACCAAACGGACATGAGCGCATTTTCGCTGATACCGCGCTCCCGCGCCAGTCCATTGCGATGGTCATGAAACCGCAGGCGACCGGCGGGGTTGTCTGCCCATGATGTTCCAACGACCCCTTCGCGCCGCATTGCTCGCAGCCGCCTGCTTGCTGGCGCCACACGCCGCGCTCGCGCAAAGCTCCGATCGCTTCTTGGTCGCCGAGGTTCAGACGCCGAATCCAGAGGGCAACGTACTGGAAGTCGCCGCCGCAACCGGTCAGTTCACGCGCTTCCTCGCCGCCGTCGAAGCCGCAGGCTACGAAGAGACGCTGCGCGGCGAAGGCCCATTCACGATTTTCGCGCCGACTGATGACGCGTTCCGCCAAATGGACCAGGCTGAAGTGGATCGGCTGATGCAGCCGCGAAATCGTGATGAGCTTCTCGCACTACTCTCTTATCACGTTGTCGCAGAGCGCCTGACGAGCGAGACTGTCGGAGGCCGCAACACCCGGCCAGAGTCAGCGAACGGATATCGCCTCACCGTCGATGGCCGCGATGGCCTGCGCGTCAACGATGAACTCGTGGTCATGCCGGACATCACCGCGTCAAACGGCGTCATCCAAGGCATCAACGCAGTACTCTCGCCCCCGGTTCTAGTCGCGCACTCAGGCGCAAGCTCCGGCCGTTAAACCGCCGGCGGCGCGCCTCCGCGCAGAGTCGCAATTTCCGCCCGCAAGGCGCGAACCTCATCGAGGATACGTTGCTGCACAACGGCGGCGTCTTCCTGCGCGACCTGAATATCTTCGACATCGCCGTGGACTTCTTCGATGTCGTCCTTGATCTCTTCTTGCGGCGCGGCTTGCACTGCTTCGACGATGACGCCGATGAAAAGGTTCAAAACCGCGAACGCCGCGATCAGCGTAAAACCAAGCACGAAAATCCACGCGTACTGATTTTGCTGCTGAAGCCGCGTAATCGTGTCGCCCCAGCCATCGAACTGCGACAACGCAAACAGCGACAGCATCGACTGGCCAAGATCACTGAACCCTGGATCGGAATGGAAGAGCGTCGTGCCCATCACCGCCGCGATGTAAAAGACCACGGAGAGGATCGCGAACGACGCCAAAATCCCAGGCATCGCGCCAAACAGCGCCTCAACAACGCGCCGCATTTGCGGCACCGCGCTGACAAGACGGAAAACACGAATAACCCGCAGCGTCCGCAACGCAGAAATCGCCGGGCTGGTCGCGATGTAACTCAGGCCAACGACGATGACGTCGAAGATATTCCAACCGTTTGAGAAATACTTCCGCGGACCTTGCGCCAGAAATTCGAACACGAGTTCGCCGGTAAAGATGAAAAGGAAGTACATGTTCCACTGCTCGATCTGAGCATGGTACGGCCCGCTTTCACCGAAGTGCGCATCGATGCCGAGGATCGCCGCGTTCGCGATGATGCAGATCAGGATGAAGCCATCCCAGATCCAATTGCGCGTCAGCCAGCGAAACAGCGGAATGCCACCACGTCTTTTCCGTTTAGCCTTCGGCTTCGTCGGATTTTGTTGCGCGCCTGCGGCCGCTGTCGCGTTCGCCATCGTCCCCTCCCCGCCGGCAGTCCGCACAGCGAAGCGCGGAAGCTAGCGCGACCGGGGATGTGATGGAAACGCCCGTTTAGTCGGTGCGTGTCGTGGACTCGCGGCCCGCATCAGACATCACCTTCGCGATTGGCGTCATCTTCTGCGCGGCCTGGCGATCCGCGGATACGTCAGCGAAATGACGTTCACGTCCAAATATCGGGAAAACGCGCCGCAACTGCGCGAGCCATGTGCGCTTGGAATCGTCGTGAGCCATAGAAGATCGCGCCCTCTGACGCGTGGCAGCGCCCCGCATTAATCGAGATGCGATCGCGTCTCAGGCGGCTACCGAAACGAGGCTAGCACCTCGTACGATCAAGTCCAAACAACCTCACGTCCAAAACTTATAGTTTTATGACGATTATTTGAAGTCTACTACGATCTTGCTAGTTCACCGCGCGCAGCTATTTCGGCCGATACTGACCAAAGCCCTGAGCGCGAAGACTGATTAGCCGACCGGGATCGCTTCGCCGGCCGTTTCGTGGAGCATCGCGCTTTGCTGGATTTGCTCGGCGCGCGCTTGCTCAGTCAGCATGTTCACGATGAAGCCCTGCACGCGATACGTGCGGCCGCCCCAGTGACGGCCAGTCACGTTCCACACGCGGACTTCCGACCAATCGCCAGCTTCCGAGACATCCATGATCGGAACGTCGCGCGTAATCTCGCCGCCGTTCAGCCAGTTGGCGTGATCCACGATCACCATGCGCGGCGAAACTTGCTCTTTCACAACCGCGACGTGGCCGCGCGCATTGGTGTTGTAGCCGTGAAGCACCATCACGGCGCCTTCGGTCGGGCCTTCGGCGGTTTCGTACCGGCCTTGCGCCTGACGCCACCAGGTGTTGGCGTTGCCATAGATTTCGACGCCTGACTCACGGCGCGCAAACGGCACGCACTGCAAGCGCGAACGATAATTCGTGACACGAGCAATCGGCTCGTACGCAGCATCCGGCGCGCGCTCGAATGAGCTCGGCGCCATGATGGCGTGTTCTGACGGCCCCTCGGTCACCGTCGGGTCGATCGCGAGATCGAGCGACAACGGCGTCAACGCTTCCGCATCTGACGGAAAGCCGGCGAAGCCGGTAACCGTCGCGGCCGCTACGAGGAGCGCACGGGAATCAAACATGCCCTTAACGAGCCTAGACGAGCTTCTGCCCCAATCTAGGACATAGAAACGCCGTGCGGGGTTAAGAAAAACCTAAACACCCAGCTGAAGAAATGGAAAGGTGAGACTTCGTATGGTAAACGAGCCTGGTGAAGACTAGATCTGGTCCTAGTTATTCGAGTTCCCGTTAACTTTAATCTTGCCGCGGCATCAATAAAGCTTAACGGCGGAACTTTCAGCTCATCGCAGCGTGCAGTTGGAAGGGATGGATGAAGCCATCCGCCCGATAGGTTCGCCCGCCCCAATGGTCGCCGGGAATGTGCCAGACGCGAACCTCGCTCCAATCGTTGTTGGGCGAAACATCCAGAATAGGCACGCCGCGGCTTATCTCGCCGCCATTCAGCCAATTGGCGTGATCCACGCGAATAAGCCGGCTGGACTCGATGTGGGTGACCACTGAAACGTGGCCCCGAGCCGAAGTACTGAAGCCATGGATCACGAATACCGAGCCAAAGGCCGGCGAATTCGAGCGCGGATACCGGCCAGCTGCTTGAGCCCACCAAGTATTGGCGTTGCCGTAGATCTCGACACCTGAGACTTGTCTGGCAAACGGCACGCACTGGAGGTTGGCCGCGTGGTCGGTCACTTGCGGCAGGGCCCCGCCCAGATCCGGCAGGCGCTCCGCGCCCGGACGGCCAGGAAATTGGCCGCCGGCCGAGATCGGCGCAGGCGTCGTCGCACACGCAGCCGAAGCCAACGCCATCAGCCCAAGGCACAAAACCCGGACCGGACCGATTTTAAGAAGCCTCGCCATTTCGGAATCGATCCTAATCCAAGCTGATTGGCATCCAGTGAAGAGGACCGACAGCCGCATGCGGTAATATGCGGTTCACCATGCTGGGCGCTTGACCCCAACCCCAGAACCGCGCGACCGAAAAGCGTGGCCACCAAACACCCGCCCCTGATTGCCCGCCCCTGCTTCCAGCAGGACCTCCAGTACGTCCAGCTAATCTATGCCCATCACGTCCTGACCGGCACCGGCTCGTTCGAGATCGTCCCGCCCACACTTGATGAAATGACCGAACGCTGGACCCGGATTATCGATCGCGGCTGGCCGTTCATGGTGGCATCGCCGCCTGAAGACGTCAGCCGCGTTCTGGCATTCGCCTATGCAAGCCAGTACCGGGACCGCGAGGCCTACGCGAAGACCTTCGAGGTCTCTGTATATGCCGGCCCCACCACGATGCGCCGGGGCGCTGGGTCGGTCGCGCTCGCCGAAGTGCTCAACAATCTGCGCGCCGACGGGGCCCGCGAAGCCCTCGCCTTCATCGGCGATAGCTACAACACCGCTTCGATCGCCCTGCACCTCAAATTGGGCTTCCGGCACGCGGGCACGCTCAAGGACGCCGGCGAGAAGTTCGGAAAGCTCCTGGATGTGATCGTGATGCAGCGCACACTAACGCGCTCAAAACCGCCCGCCGAGGCAACGCAATCCTAACGAACAGCGCTGTTCGCATTCGCACACTGCTAACGAACTGCGCTTCCGGGCCCACAACCATAAACGGTTCAGTAACCTTACTTACGTGATCCTAATGTCCGCAGGGAGGTCGCGATGCTTTTACGCAAGCTCGTGGTCGTTGGTTTGGTCGGGTTCGTAAGCCTAGCAGCTAGTATCGCAACCGCCGAAGATGCGGTCGGTCCTAATTCATCCACCTACGCCGTCGATGGCGTCGATCTCGCTGATCCAGCGCAGGTCTTCACCAATCGCTTTCAACTCTCCTCCAGCGATCAATCTGGCGGTCGCTTCACCGGTTTAGCGCCGGCTGGGCCCACTGCGGGCGGATCGAACGGTCAACGCGGCTATGAATTCGAGTTCGTTGCGCCCGGCATGTCCGGCCTCAACGTGTCGTTTGCGCAGCGCGGCGGCCTTAGCTTTAACGACGATGGCGACATCGAACGGCAAAGCCGCGGTTCAGAACTTCGCCTGGGCCGCGGTCTCGATATGCCCCGCAATCGCCCATCGGCGGAGCCAACTTGGTACTTCTTCGCGGCGTCTGAAGACGAAGCGCTCACCTGGCGCCCTGGCGCTAGAAGTGACTTCGGCAGCTCCGGCGGCGCTTCGTTCGCCCTACAAGATCGCGTCGAAATCGGCGATATGCAGGCCGGCGTCACCTACGAGCGATACGGCATTCAGGCTTCTCTAGCCTACGTTGAACGCGAATTTACCGTGGTTAGCGGCTCTCAATCCTTCACCCAGGATGACAGTTTCGCGGGACTAACCATCACGATGCGGAATTAAAGTTGGAGCCGGGCGTGGACACGCCCCTCGCCCGGCGCCACAAAGAAATTAACAGCGCGCGGAACCTGTGGCAGCCAATATGCATTGCTGCTTCGGATAGACACACGAGGCTGTGATGGGTGTTCAGTTCAACCGGACGGCTTTGCTAGCGGGAGGTGCGCTCGCAGCAGCTCTATTTGGCGCGTCGATAGCATCCGCTCAGGAAGCCCCTGCTCCGGCCACCGAGCCGACTCCCAACCAAACCTCCGTCGATCAAGTCGATTTCACCGACGCGCAGACCGTCCTTCGCCGCTCGAACGTGACAATGCGCAGCGACGTCGCTCAGCGCTTCGGTCCAACCACCTCAGGGAACGAACTCGCCACCGGCCCGCGCCGCGTTGAGCTGGAGTTTGCCGCCGGCGATGGCGATCTCGACGTTTCATTTGCGCAGCGCGCGTCGCTCGGCGGTGAGAACGGCGACATCAACCGCGCTGGCCGCGGATCGGAAGTCCGCATCGGCCGCGGCCTCGTTCAAGAAGACAACACCAATAACCAGCGCGGTTCTTCGACCTACATGTTCGTGGCCTCGGACAACGAAGCCCTAACCTGGCAGCCCGGCCAGCGCAGCGAATTCGGCAGCCAGGGCTCATCGCTGCAACTGCAAGATCGCGTCGAGGTTGGCGATATGTCGGTTGGCGTCACCTACGAGCGCGACGGCGTCCAAGCGTCGCTCGCTTACGTTGAGCGCGAAGAGTCGACCACGATCGGCCGCGAGACGTTCAACCAAAATGAGAGCTTCACCGGCCTCACCGTCACGATGCGTCGGTAAACGCGCACGGTCCTTGCAATCGCAAGGACATGACTCTTCGCCAGCAACTCATGTTGAAGCGCACACTGCGCAACTTCCGCACCTGGGCGCCGCCGATCTCGATCGGCGTGATTATTGGCGTGCTTTTCTTCTTTGCCGCAGAGCACTTGGATCGCGCCAATGCTCAGCCGCAGCAATCCGCAGCGATCAGCTACGCAAGCCCGCCAGCCCCTCAGCGGCAGCCCGGCGTGCTACAAGCTGCGCAAGTTGACCGTCAACCCCATGCAATCGAGAGCTACGAGCCCGCCGCCTTCCGCAATCTGCAAGCTGCGCAAGTTGACCGTCAGCGCCACCCAATCGAGAGCCACGAGCCCGCCGCCTTCCGCAATTGCGCCGCCGCACGCGCCGCCGGCGCAGACCCAGTTTACGCCGACGAACCCGGCTTCGGCGCCCATCTCGACCGCGATGGCGACGGGATCGGCTGCGAGCCCTATCGCAACTAGCCGAAACGCTAGACCTCAGGCCCCTGCACCGGCATGTTCCCGGCGCTTCAGGGGGTAGGTCGTGAGCGCAGGCAAACTAACCACCATTGTCGCCGTAGATGTCGTCGGCTTCTCGGCCATGGCCGAAGCCGACGAAGCGGCCGCAATCGCCGCCGTCGCGCGCTTAGGTGAGCGCTGCGCAAAAACCGCCGCCGAACACGGCGGGCGAATTTTCAATACCTCCGGCGACGCCGTGATGATGGAATTTTCAAGCGCCTTCGGCGCCGCGCACGCTGCGCTCGATCTCGCCGCGATACCTGACCCGCCAATCCGAATTGCCGTCCACACCGGTGAAGTCTCGCCTATGCCGACCGGCGATTTGCTCGGACGCGGCGTCAGCATCGCAGGCCGCCTGCAAGCGCACGCCCGGCCGGGCGTGATCATTGTTTCAGAAGATACCCGCAGATCACTGCGCGGATCGCTTGTCGAAAAGCTGGTCGCTAAAGGCTCCATCAAACTTGAAAAGCTCGATGAGAGCATCGCCATCTACGAATTGCCCGTCGGCGCCGCAGCAGGCGCAAGACGTCCGCTTACGCGCAAGCAGATCATGCTGATCGGCGGCGGCGTGTTGGCCGCCATCGTTGCGCTCGTTCTGGTGGCGCTACCTCTTTTCAACCGCGAACCCCAGCTGCACGTTGCGATCTTGTCGCTCACCGCAAGCGAGCCGCAACTCCAAGGCATTGCCGAAGGTATCGCCGAAGACGCGTCCGAAGCCATGCGCGCGCGCGGCATCGAACCTCTTGCGCGCGCCAGCGGCAGCGACGCGCCGCGCGAGCAAATGCTCGATCACGCGAGAGGCTCAGGCGCGCCGATCGCGCTTGAAGGCGCGGTTGAGCGCGTTGAACGCAATATCCGCGTCACCGTCTCGGTCGCGCGCACGTCGGATCGCGCGACGTTGTGGTCGGAAACATTTGAAGGCCCCACAACCGCCGCCGCAGCCTTGCGCCAACGCGCGGCCGCTCATGGCGCCAGCGCGATGATCTGCGCGTTACGGGCCGGTACGGCGGCTTCCGTCGATGTATACGCGCTTCTGCTTAGCGCTTGTGCACGTAGCGAAGACCGCGATGCGCGCGGCCAAAACCGCGAGGCGCTGTCACAGGCGATCGCACAAGCTCCGGACTTAGCGCTCGCGCGCGGCATGCTTGCCGCCGAAACCGCAGCGCTGCTGGACACCGCTTCCGAGGCGCAGCGCCAAGACTTACGGACCGAGATCCACACCAATGCAGAGCGTGCGCTTCGCCAGGATCGCACCATCGGCGAAGCGTATCTCGCGCTCCAACGCATCGAGCCGCGCCGCCGCTGGGACGCACGTGAGCGCACCTTGGAAGAAGGCTTGCAGCAAGACGAACGCAGCGCTGCCCTCAGCGCCGAATACGCCGGTCTGCTGTTCGAAGTCGGCCGCTACGACGACGCCCTCGCCTACGCACGCAACGCCAGCACCCTAGAGCCACTTTCGCTCAGCAAACGCGTCACAGTCGGCTCTATCCTGCTGCAGAACGGCGACATAGAATCCACGCGCGACATCGCCGATGAGCTGAGCGAAATCTGGCCGGACGATCCGAGCCTCTGGCTGCTCCGGCTGCGCGCCGCGTTTTGGGGCGAGCTCTACGATGACGCGTTGGCGCTCATCGATCATCCCGCCTCGCAGATCCGCTCCACCCGCGCGCGTGAGTGCTGGCGTTTTGCCGCCGAGGCCATGCGCGCCGCTCCAAGCACGCCCGCGCGCGCCCAAGCCGTGCGTCACGTCGTTGATTGCAGCAACACCGGTGATCTGCCGACGGCGCAGGCGCTGATGGAATATTCCGCGCTCGGCGAACTCGACGAAGCCTTCGCGCTGGCGCGCCTGCGCTTTGCCGATGAGCGCCGCGGTGGTGAAGAGGTGTTGTTCGCCGCCGCCACCCGGCCGATGCGCACCGACCCTCGCTTCATGCCGCTAATGAGCGAACTGGGACTTCTGGCCTACTGGCGGCTTTCAGGTCATTGGCCGGATTTCTGCCGTGACCCGAGCCTGCCCTACCGCTGCCAAGCCGAGGCGCAGCGGCTTCGCTAGCTATCCACAGCCGGGGCAAGCTTGGGCGCTTACCCCCGGCCTGAATCGCTGCATGGTCCGCCGCCGGGCTGGTAACCTTTCTTAAACGAGACTCAGCCCCAGATACGCCAGATGTGGTGGCCGGGTGGCCTTATAATCCCTATATCTAGGGTTACGTTCTGGCTTCGAAAGGGAGTTTACGGATGGCTGGCGACAACGGAGGCAAGGCTTTGACGGGCCTCCGCACTCCTTCAATTGGCTACAAGCCGTTCCGGTACCCTTGGGCGTACGAGTTTTGGCGTCGCCAGCAGCAAGTGCACTGGATGCCGGAAGAAGTCCCGCTCGGCGAGGACGTGAAGGATTGGGCCTCGAAGCTCAACGATGGCGAGCGCAATCTGCTGACGCAGATTTTCCGCTTCTTCACCCAGTCCGATATCGAGGTGAACGACAATTACATGGAGCGCTACTCGCGCGTGTTCAAGCCGACCGAGATCAAGATGATGCTCGCGTCGTTCTCGAACATTGAGACGATCCATGTCGCCGCCTACGCGCTTTTGCTTGAAACCATTGGCATGCCTGAAAGCGAGTTTGCGGCTTTCTACGATTATCAGGCGATGCGCGATAAGCACGACTACATGGGCAAGTTCGGCGTTGAGAGCGATGCTGACATTCTGCGCACCGTCGCGATGTTCGGCGCCTTTACTGAGGGCCTCCAACTGTTCGCATCGTTTGCGATGCTGATGAACTTTCCGCGCTTCAACAAGATGAAGGGCATGGGTCAGATCGTGACCTGGTCCGTGCGCGACGAAAGCTTGCATTGCGAAGGCATGATCAAGCTTTTCCATGCATATGCAAAAGAAACCAACGCGCTGACGCAAGAGGTGAAAGACGACATCACCGAATGCTGCCGCACGGTTGTCGGCATGGAAGACAAGTTCATCGATCTCGCTTTCGAGATGGGCCCGGTTCAGGGCATGAATGCGGACGATATTAAAAAATATATTCGCTACATCGCCGATTGGCGTTTGGGTCAGCTTGGTTTGCCGAAAATCTACGGCGTCACCGAACACCCGATCCCGTGGCTGACCTCGATCCTCAACGGTGTCGAACACGCCAACTTCTTCGAAGCCCGCGCGACGGAATATTCCAAAGCTGCGACGAAGGGCGATTGGCACGGCGATAGCGGCGTGTGGACGAACTTCGAAAGCATGATGGAAAAGCGCAAAGCCGGCGGTGCGAACTAAATCAGGCGATAAGCTTATCTCGGAGTACGGCGCGTTCCGGCGCGCCGACTCCGAGTTCGCGTTCCATATATTCCAACGATGACCCGTAACGTCCTTCGATCGCATCGAGGGCGCTGCGGAGATAATCTACGTGGACGCCTAGCATCGGGCGCAAGGCGGATGACTCGAGTTTGCGGCCGAGGCGTTCTTCCATGCGTGCTTGAATTTTCGGCATGCGCTTTTCGAGATCGACGGCGGCGTTGGTGAATTCGTAATCGGCGAACACCGCCTCTTCATCAACACCGAGCGCGAACAAGGTCAGCGCGCACGCAATGCCGGTGCGGTCCTTGCCGGCGGCGCAATGGACGACGCCAACGCCGCCCTCGCCAACTTCGCGAAACCAGTCGCGATAGAGACTGATCAAGCGCGGATCGAACGGGATCTCCTGGTAGAGGCTCATCATATAATCGTAGGTCGATTGCGCGGTGAGATCACTTTGCAGCAGCGCAACCAAGTGCGGCGGCAGCGCGACGCCTTCGGCGCCGGTGTCGTTGATGAAGACGCGGCAGGTTTCGCCGGGCCAGCGGTTCGGCTCGTGGCGGCGTTCTTCCGGGCGGCGCAGATCGACCAGAAACCGCATATCCATCGCATCGAGGCGGGCGATATCGGCTTCGGTCGCATCGTTGAACGCGGCCGAGCGGAAGAGCTTACCGCGCGCAACTTTTCCGCCGTCAGCCGTTTCCCAGCCGCCAAAATCGCGGAAATTCAGGACGCGTTCGAAATCGATCAGGCGGTCGTGGGTCATGAGGCGAGGTGATGAACGATCAAAACGGCGACGTCAAAGCCGTGATGGCGGGTGACGCTGCGGCCAGTGCAGCAAAAGCCACTAGTCCCGGAGCTTCAGCTTTTTGATCTCGGCCTTTGAAAGTTGGCGCTTGTCGCGAGCGTAAACTCCGGGCCTGCCGTAGAGTTCGCCTATTCCTGTTCGCGTCAGGTTCGAGCGATGAACGACGTCAGTGTAGAGCGCGTTCGGCGGAGTTTTTGCGAGCTTCACTTCCCACCAGGCGCCATCGAAGAGATGAAGCTGCGTTTTGGCGTCGATGATCCGCATGCGTTTGGCGAGTTCGATTTCGGCCTTTTGGCGTTCTTCGCGACGACGAAGCGCCATGCGCTTGTAGTGTTCGTTTTTGCGCAACAGGCCGGTGCGCGGATGGACGTAATAGAGGCACCAATCGTCTTTCAGAGCGCGTTCGCCGCCGAAGCGTGGGGTGACAACGACAACGCCAGCTTTCATCCGGGCTTTGGTGGCGACGAAATCGCGGAGGTGATCGCGGACGTGTTGCTGCACGGTGGAGGTCGGCTTCAGGTGTTCGCTGATTTCGGAATAAACCTTGTCCCACGGACGGCCGACGTTTGAGGCGAGATAGCGCTTCAGCGGATTGAGCGTTTCGTTGAAGTGCTTGGTCTTCGGCGCGCGGCCTTTTGGCTCGCGCGCGCCCTTGGCGCGGATGGGCTCGCCATCATCATCGACGAGCGTGCGGGTGCGGCCGGGGCGGAGACCCGCCGCCGCCCGGCCCACGCGCGGCCGTTCAACGATCACTTTGCTCATGTCCTTGCGCATGGGGCGCGCGGTTTAAGCGCGCGGGCAAGGCCCGGCAAGTGAAAATGTGGGTGGGTTAGGAGGAGTCGGCGGCGCAGACGGCGTACGTCAGGCGCGGCGGCGCGGCGTCGTGTGGCGGAAAAATGGGCGTGATTGCGCGCAAGCGATTGAGGCCGCGGCGCGCGCGGAAGGCGATGCGAGACGCGAACGCATCGAGGTTTCGGAGCGCGTTGAGCAGCAGGCCGATGCGCTTAAAGGGATCGCGCGCATAGAATTGCTTGCGCAGACGCGCGCCCAAAATGGCGCGACTTTGAGCGACCGGCGCAGCGCGGCGCCGGAACCCTGCCCTGATGTTGAAGCGATCGCTGTGGCGGCGCGGGCGGCGGCGGCGGATGGGATGCAGCTGCACCGCGCGCACGACAAGGATCGCGGCGACGACGCGGCTCAAATGATCAAGACCGAACCAACGTTGGTCGATATGGCGGCCTCGCGCCTTCGTTGTGGTGAAGAGAAATTGCGTCGTCCAGACGAGCAACAGCATCGCCCAAGCGACGAAGCGCTTGAGGCGATGCTGACTTATTGGGGATCGGACGAAGTTCACGCCGTGAGCTTAAATCTCGCTGCGGGCCGGTCGGATATGTTCGGGGCCAGCGTGCGTGGTTTCAATGGCTTGGGGCGGGAAATGGGTGGGATAGCGTGCCGCTGTATCCGCGATTTGTGTCGCTAATTGCCGGGAACGATCAATGGCCGAAGTTGATACCTAGCTCCGCTGCGCGGTCGCTCATGCGCTGTTGTAGTTGTCTTGAGCTCGAAGTCGGGCGTTCCCTCGACAAAGCCGCGTGGGTTGCGAGCCTGCAACTCCACGAACTCGCGATGCAATGAATAATACTGCTCGTCCGAGAATGCGTCCGAAATCGCAGTAAGTTGACTTCGACGATACGCCTTCGATTCCGCCAAACGGGCTTGGTAGGCAACTGCCTCGGGTCTCACACCGGCCCCCCAACCGGGGTCATAATCATCGCCATAGGCGGGCGCCCAAGCGTCGAACATCTGAAAGAGCGACGCGAGTGAGGCTTGTTCTCGCAACACTTCCTCGTGGCCCGGCCCTCCGAAATAATAAAAGACAAGCAGATAGAGCGAGCCTGCGGCCTGTTGGTCAGCCTCAGACGCGGGTTGCATGAGCGACAGGTCAGTTAAGGATCGAACCTGACCGGCTGCGATTAGGAAGTTTCCCTCAACTGCTTGTTCGGCCCCATAACAGACGCCTGCTCCATAGAATAGGTTCGCCGCGTTGAGCGTTGTGGCGGTCGCCAATTGTGCTGCGCAATCCGCTTCTGTGGCTGAACCGGATTGCAGCGCGCCCAATCGTTCCAAAAGGTTCTCCGTCGTCACCTGCGCTTGGGCGGGTGACGGGATGCCAAATAGCAGCGTGGCGGCCAGTGCAATGAGAACTCGCATCAGACTCAAATAGAGTAATCTAAGCTGGACTGACAGAACTTCGCGCTGTCCGCTTCGGGCCAAGAGGAAGACCTTCGTCATTCCGGGGCAATTGCGCAGCATTGAAACCGCCTACGCGGGCCGAAGCCCGCTTCGGCGGCGAAGGCCCGGAACCCAGGGGCGATCCCCTGGATTCCGGGTCCGCGCTTAGGCGCGTCCCGGAATGACGATCGAGACGGTTATTGTGATGTCGAGCCGGAGCGGCGCCGTGGGTTCGCGCAGGAAGCCTGGACCGCCGGCGCCCTCGCCGGCAGGCGGTGGTTCGGCTTGCACCAGGGTTGCAAGTGGAAACGAAGATGCCGGCGAGGGCGCCGGCGGTCCAAGCTAGCGCACTTGCACGTCGGGCACGCGTTTGTCGGGCTTGGTTTTCTTGTTGGACTTCCGTGACGTACACCGCCGCATCGCTGGCGATCCTCCGGCGCGTCAGGACCGGGAACGGCGATCGCAGGGCTGCGCTTCGTAGCGCTGGCCTCTCGCAACGAAGCTGCCGCGCACGCGGCAGAATCGTGGATTGCGATTTCGCGCGCCGCCTTCATTGTTCAGCGCAAAGCCGCCCTGATCGATCGGCGCCGCCTGATCCAGGATCGCGACCTCGAAATGCAAATGCTCCAGCATCGCGCACCCGACGGCGGCCTCCTCGCCAAGGTAGGCGCCTGCCTCGACCCAATCGCCCACTTTGAGCCTTGCGCCTTCGCTCACCGAATGACGGGCCAGATGAGAATAGCCGGTCCACTCGCCATTCTCGTGGGCGATCCACACGAAATTATTTCGGCAGTCCGCGGCTGCGCGACCGGATTGCTGCTCGCTGTACTCGTCTTGAATGGCCATGACGCGACCAGCGGCGGCGGCGACAATGCGATGCGGGCGCACGCCAGCTGTCGCGAACAAGTCGATGCGTCCCGTCGGACGATGAGTGATGAAGTCATCAAAAACCTCGACGGCTTGGCCGTCGGCATATGGGAGTCGGTAAACGCCCTGGCTCGCCCCGGCGCCGCGACCGGTATCGTGATCGTGCACGCAGCTCATCGAGAATCCGGCCAGGAGCATAGCGACGAAAAGGCTTGGTGATCTCATCGGCTGGCCTTGGATTATTGAGGTGCGAGCATGCAGTCATCCGCGCTCGCCATGCAACACTATAGGGGTGCCGTTTGCCGCCTCAACGATGGAGATCGTCCCGGAATGACGAAGAGCAGTGGCGCGTAATCACCTTCGTCCGCATTGAGCAAAGAGCCGGGCGTTGCGTATTTTGTCTGTCCCTTCTCCTGGTTAAGGAGAAGGTGATCGCGAAGCGATCGGATGAGGTATGCTGCGCGATGCGGAGCGAGGCTCATCCTGATGCACCGGCAAACCTCACCCGTCGTTCGCTTCCGCCTTCGCCAAGGCTCCGGCGGACAAGTCGCTCACCGACACCCTCTCCCTAACGGGAGAGGGAACGAAGCGCCTGGCGCCGCCGTCAGCTCAGCGCACCTGCACTTCGGGCACGCGCTTATCGGGTTTGGTTTTCTTGTTGAGGCGGCGGCGGAACTCTTGCGTGGCGCGTGAGCTTTTGAGGCGTGCGTAAATCGCGTTGAGTTGTGCCGGGGATGCGCTCAACTGAAACTCGCCGCTCAGTTGCGCGCCAGGTTCTTCAGACTGAGACACGATAACGTTTTGACGAAGCACGGCCGGTGCGACCGCCAAGACTGCTTGCACCGCGGTTTGCACAACTCTGGTGCGCGAGGTGTCAGCAAGATTGAGACGGAGTTCGAGCTTGGCCACGCGCGGCTTGAGATCGGCGAGGCTTTTCGCGGCGGCGTAGGCAACATCGATGATGCCTGGCGTGATCAGCGCATGTCCGACGCGTTGCGCATCGCTGAACGACGGAAGCGGACCGCCGTTCAATTTCTTGGGCAAAACGCGCGTGATCATCGCAGCGCCCATGCCCCATAACGGGCGCACTTCCGCCCGCGCCGTCGATGTCAGCGTGTCAATGACGATGCGTGTTTTGGCAGGCAGAAAGTAAATCGCGAGCGGTATCAGAACCGCCGCCGCCAGTGCTGGCGCCCAAACGAGTAAATCCATGGCTAATCCCCCGCGCACGCTAGCGCGGATTGCGTTCAGCCAGAAGCATACTTCGTCATTCCGGGGCTTCGCAAAGCGAAGAACGCGGAACCCAGGGGCAATCGTAGCGCTCTACGATCCCCTGGGTTCCGGATCGCGCTTACGCGCGTCCGGAATGACGAAGGAAAGCTCGGTAGCGGCGGCGCCGTGCGGGCGAGGACGCCCGCGCTCCATAGCGCTCGCGTAAACGCAGGCGCTTCGTTCTGAAGCTCGCCCCCTCACCCGCTCGAACGCGTTCGAGCGACCTCTCCCTCGCGGGGGAGAGGTTAAGTTCGTTAGACGCTCGTGGGACGGCGCGTTTGTTTGCGATACTTCGGCGCGGCGCCGTTGTTCGACCAGACGTTGTTGCCCTTGCGGTCGCGGCGGTCGCCTTCATCGCGCGAACGCGTCGGGCCATGGCCCTGTTTGGCGTGCGCCGCGCCATGCGTGTCGGAAGCATGATGCTTCTTCGGCGCGTGCTTGCGGGCGGGATGGACAGCGCCCGAGCGGCCGGCTGGGCCCTTCGGACGGATGACCTTTTCGTCAGCGCGAGGGGCGCGGAGCGACATGTCGGTTTCCATGACCGGCACTGGCTGCTTGGTCAGACGTTCAATGTCGCGCAGGTAGGCGCGTTCATCGGGAGCGCAGAACGAGATGGCGATGCCGGTGCGCGCGGCGCGCGCGGTACGGCCGATGCGGTGGACGTATTGCTCCGGCACGTTCGGAAGGTCGTAGTTGAAGACGTGGGTGATATCGTCGACGTCGATGCCGCGCGCGGCGACTTCGGTGGCGACGAGAATACGGGTCTGACCCTTCTTGAAGCCATCCAGCGCACGGGTGCGTTGGCCTTGGCTCTTGTTGCCGTGGATCGCGTCGGCGCTGAAGCCGGCGCTTTCCAGCTTTTTCGAGACGCGGTCGGCGCCGTGCTTGGTGCGGGCGAAGACCAGCGCGCGTTTGATCGACTTGTCGGCGAGCATCGCGTGCAGGAGATCCTGCTTCTTGGATTGATCGACGTGGATCACGGCCTGCTCAACGCGCTCAGCGGTCGTCGATTGCGGGGCAACCGAGATCTTTTCCGGCTTGTCGAGGAATTGCGCGGCGAGCTCTTCGATCGACGGCGGCATGGTCGCCGAGAAGAAGAGCGTCTGACGCTGACGCGGCAGAATGGTCGCGATTTTGCGGAGATCGTGGATGAAGCCCATGTCGAGCATGTGATCGGCTTCGTCGAGGACGAGGATTTCAACCTTATCGAGACGCACGGTGCGTTGGCTGACGTGGTCGAGCAAACGGCCTGGCGTGGCGACGAGAATGTCGACGCCGCGGAACATGGCTTGCTTTTGCTTGTGCATCGAGGCGCCGCCGAAAACGACGGCGGTGCTGAGGCCGAGGAACTTGCCGTAGGCGCGGAAGCTGTCGCCGATTTGGGCGGCGAGTTCGCGTGTCGGGGCGAGCACCAGCACGCGGCAGGACTTATCGCCGGCGTGCTTACGGTCTTTGTGGAGGCGATCGAGGATCGGCAGCGCGAACGCCGCCGTCTTGCCGGTGCCGGTTTGGGCGAGACCGATCAGGTCGCGGCCCTTCTGCACGATTGGCAGCGCCTGCAATTGGATCGGAGTCGGCTTGGTATAACCCTCGGCTTCAAGCGCCTTAAGGATCGGCGCGGAAACGCCGAGATCTTGGAATGTGGTCACTATGATACTTTCGGCCGCCTGCGGTCGCAGTGCGGCTCATTAAGATCAGGAACGATGCGACGGCGAAGAAAGGCGGCGAGCCGATGCCTAAAAGGGGGCTCAAAGCCGAACGTCGATGGTGGCGTTCCGTGGGACCGCGTTCAGCGCCATCTTTGGCGCGAACGGTCGCTGAGCCGGGATATCGGGGTAAAGCGTTGAGAAGTCAATAATCCCCGCGGCATAGGTGGCCTGCGGGGCGGGTTCCGTCAGGCGCTAGCGCGGACGATCCAGCAGGCGGCGGCCAGTGAAACACCGCCTGGGCCTTGGGATTTCGCGAGGTTTTCGACGATGAGCTGCTCGGCTTTGGCGGGATCGAGCTTATGATCGGCGACTGCGCGAGCGCTCGGGCCGATCTTCAGGAGGTAGGCGGCGGCGTCCGCGGCGGTGGCGCCGATGAGGAGCTGACCATCCCAGGCTTCGACGGTGATGTCGCGCCAGTTGGCGCTGCCGAGCACGGATTTGGCTTTGTCCGGATCGGCGAAGAACATCGGGCCGGGCAAGGTTTCGTCGGGCGGCGGCAGCGGCGCGGGCAGCATTGGCGTCAGCGCCCGGACGGGGCCGCTGGTCCAGAGGTTTTCGTTGAAACCGCGCCAGCAGATGAACGCGAGGCGACCGCCTGGGCGGAGATTTGCGCGGATGCGGGTGAAGGCGGCGATTGGGTTGTCGAAGAACATCACGCCGAAGCGCGAGAATGCGGCGTCGAACGGCGCGCCGGGAATATCGGTGACGCCGACGTCGGCTTCGATGAAGTCGATGTTGGTGATGGCTTTGGCGCGCGCGCGCGCGAGTTCGAGCAGCGGCTTGGAAATATCGACGCCGACTGCATGGCCGCTGGCGCCAACGTGCTGTGCAGCGGTGAGCGTGGTTTCACCGGCGCCGCAGCCGATATCCAAGACCCGCTCGCCGGGTTGTAGATCGAGTGCTTTGAAGGTCGCTTGCGTCAGGCCCGCGAACAACTTGTCGGTGCGGCCGGCTTGGCGCGCCCACTCCTCCCCGACTTTGCTGTTCCAGTATTCAAGCTGCGTGGGGCGAACGGGTTCGGACATGCACCGTACATAGCGGCTCCTGCTGGGAATCCAATCGAGTTGGGCGCCGCCGGCGAGGCGGCAAATTGCGTTCTGTGAGCGGTGACCGCAAGCGTGATATGGTCGACGCGCAGCCTCCCCCGGAACGCCATGCCCGCTGATCACTCCGCAAATGCCGACGCCGGCCGCAGCATCAGCCAGAACCCGGATATCAAATATCTGGGCCGCATCCTGGGCGATGTAATCCGCGCCTATGGCGGCGAAACGCTGTTCGAGCGCATCGAGACAATCCGCGCAGCTTCGGTGGAGCGCCATCGCGGCGATAGCGCGAGCGATCTGGTGAACCTGTCGCTGGAGGCGCTGTCGCTCGACGACACTTTGGCGTTCGTGCGCGGGTTCATGCTGTTCTCGATGCTCGCGAACCTGGCTGAGGATCGCCAGGGCGTCACGGCTGAGGCAGGCGCCGGGATGGCGGATGCGGTCGCGGAGTTGGAGCGGCACGGGATTGCCCGCACCGACATCACAGCGTTCCTGAACGGCGCGCTTATCGCGCCGGTGCTAACCGCGCACCCGACTGAAGTGCGCCGCAAGAGCCTCATCGATCACCGCAACCACATCGCCTCGCTGATGGCGTTGCGCGATCGGGGTTTGACGGAAACGGACGGCGGCGATTTGATCGACCGCGCCATACAGCGCCACGTCGCGATTTTGTGGCAGACGCGTCCGCTGCGTCACGAACGGCTTTATGTAAACGACGAGGTCGAGACGGCGATCGCGTATTTCCGCGATATTTTTTTGCAAGCATTGCCGGGGCTCTACGCGCGCTGGCATCGCGCTTTGGGATCGCGCCCTGCTTCGTTCTTGCGGCTCGGCAGTTGGATCGGCGGCGACCGCGACGGCAATCCGAACGTCACGGCGGAGTCGCTGGATTATGCGATGTCGCGTGCCGCGGAGACGGTGATCGAGACCTATCTCGATCAGCTGCACGAATTGGGAGCGACACTTTCGCTTTCCACTGAGCTGGCGAAGATCACGCCTGGACTCACAGCGCTGGCGGAGGCGAGCGGCGACAATGGCGCAGCACGACGCGACGAACCTTACCGCCGCGCGATCACCGGCATTTATGCGCGCCTCAGCGCGACCTATGCGGATCTCAGCGGACATGCGCCGCCGCGTCCTTCGAAGTACGCGGCGGAAGCCTACGCGACCGCCGAGGCATTTCTGGCTGACTTGCTGATCATCCAATCCGCGCTCGCTGCTGACGGCGATGGCGGGCTTGGCCGTGGCGGCGCGCTTGGGCGGCTCATTCGCTTAGTGGAGACTTGCGGGTTCTATCTTGCGACGTTGGATCTGCGGCAGAACTCGGACGTGCACGAGCGTGTCGTTGCCGAACTCTTGGCGGGCCCCGGTGTGGAAGCAGATTATCTGGCGCTGCCGGAAGACGCGCGCGTTGCGTTGCTGCGCGCGGAGCTGGCTGGGAGGCGTTTGCTTTCGTTTCCGGGCGCAACCTATTCGAATGAGACGACATCCGAACGCGCGATCCTGTCTCGCGCCGCCGTAGCGCTGGAGCGCAACGGTCCGCTGAGCATCAACAATTACATCATCTCGAAGGCGTCGAGCGTTTCGGATGTGCTCGAAGTTTATGTGTTGCTGAAGGAGGTAGGGATATTCCACGCCGGGGCGCCCTGCCCGATTTCGGTGACGCCACTGTTTGAAACGATCGAAGACTTGCAGCGCGCGCCGGGGGTCATGACGGCGCTCTTTGCATTGCCGGAAGTCGCAGCGCAGGCGCTAGCGCGCGGCCATCAGGAAGTGATGGTTGGCTATTCGGACTCAAACAAGGACGGCGGCTATCTCACTTCGGTGTGGAGCTTGAACGAAAGCAGCCGCGCGCTTGTGCCTGTGTTCGAGAAGGCGAAAGTATCGCTGCAACTCTTCCACGGCCGGGGCGGCGCAGTCGGGCGCGGTGGCGGCTCATCGTTTCAGGCCATTCGCGCGCAGCCTCCGCGCACCGTCAACGGCCGCATTCGCATCACCGAGCAAGGCGAAGTGATCGCCGCGAAGTATGGCACGCCAGAGAGTGCGGTTGCGAATTTGGAAGCGATGGCGACCGCGACGTTGCTCGCATCGCTGGCGCCACCGGATATCAGCGCGCGCGATGACAAACGCTATGCGGCGGCCATGCGCGACATGTCGGCGACGGCGTTCAAGGCCTATCGCGGTTTGGTCTATGAAACAGAGGGCTTCAACGCGTTTTTCCGGCAAATCACGCCGATCGCGGAGATCGCGGATTTGAAGATTGGCTCGCGGCCGTCGAGCCGCACGAAGTCGGATCGCATCGAGGATTTGCGCGCGATCCCATGGGTATTCTCGTGGAGCCAAGCGCGCGTGATGCTGCCGGGCTGGTATGGCGCGGGACACGGGCTTGCCGCGTGCAAGGATCAGGCGCTTGCGCGCGACATGGCGCAGAGCTGGCCGTTCTTGCGCACGACGCTAGCGAACTTGGAAATGGTGCTGGCGAAATCCGATATGGCGATCGCGGCGCAGTATCTCGCGCTTGTTGAGGACCAGGCGCTGGGCAAAGCGATCTTCGAACGCATTCGCACCGCGTGGCAGGAGACGCGCGACACGCTGCTGAGCCTCACGGGCCAAACGCGGTTGCTTGAATCTCAGGGCGCGCTGGAAAAATCGATCCGCTTGCGGTTGCCGTATATTGAGCCGCTCAATTTCTTGCAGGTCGAACTCTTGAAACGGCATCGCGCAGGCGAGGCCGATCCGCGTATCCGCGAAGGCATTCAGCTTTCGCTCAACGCAATCGCGACGGCGCTGCGCAATAGCGGCTAGACGCGAGCGGTTCGGATGCGGGCAACACGGCGGCGGCTTCGATCTACGGCGCTCGCGAGGAGGACGCGTAGCTCAGGTTGCCGCCGGCTCGGTGCGCTGAAGGCCCTGCGATGCAGTGCGGTTGTGGCGACCAATGCCACCTCAACCGGCGCAGCGTCAAAGCTCTCGTGGACCGATGCATTCGAGTTGACTTGGTGCGGCCCCAAGGACGCGCACGCACTCAACGACACTATAGCGAACACAACAAAAGCGAGCTTGAACATGGCAACCCCCGCAGCCTGCGGGGGTACGTTACGCCGATGGCGGCGCATGCCAATGAAAATCGTTAGGCCGCGTCTTCGACGAAGCCGGCCCAGTTGCGCATGTAAGTCACGAAGACGGGGCTGAGGCCTTCGTCGTGCAGATACTTCTCACTGACCGGGGTAGCGACCGACTGAAAGTTCGGATCGGCGGCGACGCGCTTTGGGAAATCGTGATGCAGGATGGCGGCGCGGCCGAGGATCGGGAAATCGAAACCGGCGTCGAGCACGTCACGGCAATCTTGCGCCGACATGATCTTGCCGGCGGCGCCAAGGCGCACACCGTTGCGATCGAGTTCGGTGAAGTAGGACGCAAGCGTGCGACCCTTCAGGGCTTCGTCGTTCGGCTCCTTGCGGACATCCCAGAGCGACATGTCGATGTAATCAATCTTACCTTCACGCATCAGGCGCTGGGCGACGTCGCGGATTTCAAGCGTTTGGATGCCCCAGCGCTCCGGCGAGAGACGTACACCGATTGAGAAGCCGGGCTTGGTCGCGGCGCGGATGCCATCGACGATTTCAAACAGGAAACGCGCGCGGCGCTCGGCGTCGCCGCCGTAAGCGTCGTCGCGGCGATTGAGTTCAGGGCTGAGGAACGAGCAGATGAGATAGCCGTGCGCGCCGTGAAGCTCGGCGCCGTGAAAGCCGGCGCGTTCAGCGCGCAGAGCTGCGGAGATGAAGTAATCGCGGCTGTGTTGGACTTCGTCCAATGTCAGCGCATCGGCTTTGAGCTTTTCGTCCGAGCTCGGAGCCTTTGGCGTATTGAGTGAGCGCAGGCCGCCGTGATGCAGTTGCACGACCGAGTGGCTGCCCTCTTCATTGATCTTCGCGGCGAGGCGCGTGAGCCCAGGCAGATGTTTGTCATCGTGAAAACCGAGTTGGCCTGGAAAGCCGACACCCTCCTCCTGCACCGACGCCGCGCAGGTCATGGTCAGCGCGAAGCCGCCCTCGGCGCGCATGGTGAGCCAGCGATATTCATCATCACTCAGCACGCCGTCCGGATAGCTCTGCGAGTTGGTGAGCGGCGAGAGGATGAAGCGGTTCTTTAGCGTCGCGCCGGAACGGAACGTGAGCGGGTCGGTGAGTTGGGTCATGGGCGAGAACATAGTGGCTCACGGCGAGAGCGCACCCCCTTCCCGTTGCGGAAATTATCCAAACTCGGCGCCCAATGGCGTGAAGGGCTGGCGGATGCGACCAGGACACGCTGGTCGAGTGCGCGGAGAGTTTGCTCTACGCGCTGGCGCTTGGCGGCAGATCGTAGAGCGCCTTGCCTTCGCCCGAGGTGACGTAGCTTTCGTAGAAGGCCTGGAACGCCGGTGTGAAGAGATGGCTGCGGACCAGCCATGCTTCGGCGGCGCCTCGAAGCTGGTGGACATCTCGGAAGATCGTGATGTTCGAGATGTAGAGCGCGTTGTCCATTTTGCCGCGGGCGTACTGCACATGGAGTTCTTCCATGGTGCGGAACATGAACATGCAGAAATTGACGAATTGGACGCGCTCGCCGTCGCTGAGACTTGCGAGGCCGCCCTTACTGCCGCGCGACCATAGATCGGCCAGCTGAGCATTCTCCGCGAGCAGACGGCTGATGCTCTGCGTCTTTTCCAAGTGATTGCGCACGGCGGCGTCGCGCAGCATTTGCACGCCCATGCGGACTTGCAGCGCGACAAAGATCAGCGATGCAAGCACGGCGACATTCGCCGCCATTTGAATCAGATCGCCCATCGTTTGCGCCCCAATATAAAAGGGCCGCCCGAAGGCGGCCCTTTCCGATTTTAAGCAGCCGCCTTCTTTTCCTTGGCGCCGAAGCGTTCGTAGAAGGTCTCACCTTTTGTGGCCATGTCGCGGAGGAGTTTGTTCGGGCGGAAGCGTTCGCCGTACGTGTCGGCGAGGCGATCGGCTTCTTCGACGAACTTCTTCGTTCCCCAGAAGAGATCGATGTAGCTGATGCAGCCGCCTGAGTACGGCGCAAAGCCCCAAGCGAGGATTGAGCCGACATCAGCGTCGCGCGGATCAGTGATGACGCCTTCTTCGAAGCAACGTGCGACTTCGATGCATTGGCGGAAGAGATAGCGCTTGGTGAGCTCGGTTTTCAGTTCAGGCGGGCACTCTTTCACTTTCACTTCGACGCGCTCGGAGATGCCGGGCCAGATGCGCGTCGGCTTGCCGTCATCACCGTACTCGTAATAGCCCTTGCCGCCCTTGCGGCCGACGCGGCCCTTATCTTCGACGAGCCATGACAGCATCGCCGCGCGCGGGTCCTTCTTGTAATCTTGCTGATTGAGTTCGGCGTTGGTCTTGCCGATCTTCAGCGCGGTATCGAGGCCGACAGAGTCGGAGACTTCGAGCGGGCCCATCGGCATGCCGCATTGGCGCCCGACATTCTCGATGATCGCCGGCGCGATGCCTTCCATCAGCATCTCGACGCCTTCGGCCGGATAGGTGCCGAAGCAGCGCGAGGTGTAGAAGCCGCGGAAGTCGTTCACGGTGATCGGCGTCTTGCGGATCTTGATGACGTAGTCGATCGCCTTGGCTTGGGTTTCCGGCGTCGTTTCTTTGCCGAGAATCAATTCGACCAGACCCATGCGCTCGACCGGCGAGAAGAAGTGGATGCCGATATAGTTCTTCGGACGGGCTGAGGCTTCGGCGAGACCGGTGATCGGCAGCGTCGAGGTGTTGGAGCCGAAGACGGCGTTTTCACCGAGGAAAGCTTCAGCTTTCTTGGTGACGTCGGCTTTGAGCTGCACGTTTTCAAACACAGCTTCGACAACGAGATCCGCGCCTTTGATGAGCGCGTAATCTGTCGAGGACGTGATCAGCGCGAGCAGCGCATCGCCCTTCTCTTTGGTGATCTTGCCGCGCGAGACGTCCTTATCGACGATGCGCTGCGAGTAGGCTTTGCCCTTCTCAGCGCTCTCTTGGCTGACATCGAGCAGAATGGTTTCGATGCCAGCTTTGGCTTGCACGTAGGCGATGCCAGCGCCCATGAGGCCGGCGCCGATGACGGCGACTTTCTTGATGTCATAAGTCGGGATGCCTTCGGGGCGATTGCCGCCCTTGCCAAGCGCCTGCATGTTCACGAACAGCGAGCGGATCATGCCCTTCGCTTGCGGCGTGTTGGCGGTCTTGATGAAGTAGCGGCTCTCAATGCGAAGCGCGGCATCGATCGGCACCTGCATACCTTCGTAGATGCAGGAGAGAATGTTGCGCTGCGCGGGATAGTTGAGGTTGGTTTGCTTGGAGACCATGGCGTTGCCGCCGACAGCGGCCATTGCGCCGGCCGGCGTGAACGGTCCGTCCTTCACTTTGTAGCCCTTGACGTCCCACGGCGCGATCGCGCTTGGCTTGCCCTTGAGCCATGCCTTGGCGGCGTCGACGGTTTTGCCGGGCTCAACAACTTCGTTGATGAAACCCAGCGACTTGGCTTCTTGCGGCGATTTATCGGCGCCTTGCAGGATCATCATCGCGGCGTTCTGGACGCCGATCAGGCGCGGCAGACGTTGGGTGCCGCCGGCGCCCGGCAACAGGCCGACTTTTGACTCAGGCAGGCCGAACTTGATCTTCGGATTGTCAGCGGCGACGCGGTAGTGACACGCGAGCGCGATTTCGAGGCCACCGCCGAGCGCGAGACCTTCGAGGGCGATGGCGACCGGCTTGCCGTTGGTTTCGAGCGCGCGGAGCGAACGGTTGAGCGTGAAGCTCTGATCGAATTGCTTCTTCAGCTTTTCCTCTTCCGACTTCGGCGCCTCTTCTTTGGCGGCGCCGCGTTGGTTGAGCTCGCCGAGATCTGCGCCGGCGCAGAAGCCGGTCGTTTTGCCTGATGTGATGACGGCGCCCTTGATCTTCTCATCGGACTTCAGCGTCTCAACGAGCGTGATCAAATCGCGCATCACCGAACCGGTGATCGTGTTCATGGAGCGGCCCGGCACATCGAACGTAATGAGCGCGATGCCGTCGCTGTCGACGTCGATTTTGAAATTTTCCATCTTACCCATCCCTACCTTTGTTCTTCGTCCGTCTTTCGCTTGCGCGGCCACATCAAGAACGTGGCCAAAATTCCGATAGTCACACCAATCACAGCGCCGAGCGGTACGTTGCTCAGAGCTACGGCCGACATCGCGCCTGCAGCGAAGGTTGCAGCAACCCCCGAGATGATCGCGATATCGGCCCTAGCCCATGGAGCCATTAGTTCACCCGTTCGATCACGGTTGCGGTGCCCATGCCGGCGCCGATGCAGAGCGTGATGAGCGCGCGTTCTTTGTCGGCGCGTTCGAGTTCATCGACCATGGTGCCGAGGATCATCGCGCCGGTGGCCCCAATCGGGTGACCCATCGCGATCGAGCCGCCGTTGACGTTGACCTTGGCCATGTCGAGATCGAGTGCTTGCACCCAGCGCAGCACGACCGCGGCGAAAGCTTCGTTGAGCTCCCAGAGGTCGATGTCTTGCTTGGTGAGGCCGAGCTTCTTCATCAGTTTTTGCGTGGCGAACTCAGGGCCCGTCAGCATGATTGAGGGCTCGGAGCCAACCGATGCGCCGCCAAGAATGCGCGCGCGCGGTTTGAGGCCGAGCATCTCGCCCATTTCCTTGGTGCCGATCAGCACGCCAGCTGCGCCATCAACGATGCCGGATGAATTGCCGGCGTGGTGGACGTGATCGATCTTCTCTAGCTCGGGATAACGCTGCTGAATGACGCCGTCGAAGCCCGGCATCATCTCGCCTTGCATCTTGAAGCTCGGCTCAAGCGCGCCGAGCGATTGCAGCGTGGTTTCTGGACGCATGAATTCGTCGTGGGCGAGCAGCGTCACGCCGAGTTGGTCTTTCACCGGCACGATCGACTTCTTGAAGCGGCCCTCTTTCCAGGCTTGCGCAGCGCGTTGTTGCGATTGCACGGCGTAGCTATCGAGATCGGTGCGCGAGAAGCCATACTTGGTCGCGATCGCATCGGCCGAGACGCCTTGCGGGGTGAAATAGGATTTCATCGCGATCGACGGATCGGTGGCCCACGAGCCGCCGGTCGAGCCCATCGGCACGCGGCTCATGCTTTCGCAGCCGCCGCCAATGGCGAGTTCGGCTTCACCGGATTTCACTTTCGCGGCGGCGATGTTGCAGGCTTCCAGACCCGAGGCGCAGAAGCGCTCGACTTGGACGCCGGCGACGGTTTGCGAATAGCCGGAGTTCAGCACCGCGATGCGGGCGAGGTTGCCGCCTTGCTCACCGATCGGCGAGAGGCAACCGAGATAAACGTCATCGACCTTCGAGGTGTCGAGGTTGTTGCGATCGCGGATGGCTTCGAGCACTTGCGTCGCCAATTGCAGCGACGTTTGCTCGTGCAGCGAGCCGTTCGCTTTGCCTTTGCCGCGCGGCGTGCGAACCGCGTCATAGATATAGGCCTCAGCCATATTCGTACTCCAACTTCCAGCGGCATCGCCGCTTCACCCTGCATGGGACCGGAGTCGTCCCTGGCGCTCTGAAGCGCCTACTCCGCTGACCGCTTCGCTCGGGCTGAGCGAAGCGCGGTAATCAGTGCGCCTCGCCGCCGCCTATGGCGACGTCGCCGCGGAACGAGTTGGCGATGAAACAGGCTTCGTGCGCTTTGTGATGTAGTTCGCGCACTTCTTCTGGCGCCGGTTGCCTATCGCCGGCCCAGATCACGATTGGGTTGAGCTTTACTTGCGTCATCGCGATGCGACCGCGCTCGTCCTTGCCCATCATGCCTTCGGCCTGATCCGAATACGCATCGATCACGAAGCCGGCGCGGCGCGAAAAATCGAGAAAGAAGAGCATGTGGCACGATGAAAGCGAGGCCACGAGCATTTCTTCAGGATCAACCGCGTCTTCGCGCGACAGCGGCAGCTTCACCACATGCGGCGACGATGACGCCGGCATGGTGACGCCGCCATCGAACGCGATTTCGTGCGCGCGTGAATATTGGCCGTCGGTGAAGGCGGCGTCGTCTCGAGTCCAGAGAACGGTGGCGGTGTAGCTAGCCATTGCGCGCCTCCGTTTGCAGGTTGGAGCGCGGGCTTCCAGCCCGCATGCGCGCTTGGAAGCGCGCGCTCCAATCTTGAGGACGCAGCGCCAACATCAAAATTGATCCACCGTGAGCGCCATGACTGGCCCTGCGCCGCTTTTCAGCTTGGCGAGGTGCGCGGCGGAATCTGGCAGCATGCGGGTGATGAAGTAGCGGCCGGTGGCGATTTTCGTGTCGTAGTAAGGATCGCTGCTGCCATTCTTCTTGGCGGCGTAAGCGGCCTTGGCTTGCAGCGTCCACATGTAGGTGAGCGCTGTGAGGCCGACGACGTTGAGGAAATCGTGCGATGCGGCGCCGGCATTGTCGAAGTTCGACATGCCGTTCTGCATCAGCCACATAGCGCCGTCTTGCATCTGCGCCTTTGCACCCTGAAGGGCTTCGACGAATTCCTTTAGGTCGGCGTCGCCTTCATGGTTGTGCACGAAATCGTCGAGCTCATTGAAGAAGGCGAAGATGGCGCGGCCGCCATTCGCGCCGAGTTTGCGTCCGACGAGATCGAGCGCTTGAATGCCGTTGGCGCCTTCGTAGATCATCGCGATTCGGGCATCGCGCACGAACTGGCTCATGCCGTGCTCTTCGATGTAGCCGTGGCCACCGAAGATTTGCTGGCAATTGGTGGCGTTGGCGTAGCCTTTGTCGGTGAGATAGCTTTTCAGCACCGGCGTCATCAGGCCCATATAGTCTTCGGCCTTCTCGCGCACTTTTTCGTCGGGCGAGACAAGCAGGAGATCGCCGTAAATCGCGGTCCAGAACGCAAACGCGCGCGCGCCTTCGTTGAAGGCTTTGGCGTCCATCAGCATGCGGCGGATGTCCGGGTGAACGATGATCGGATCGGCGGGACGGTCCGGATTTTTTGCGCCAGTGATCGAGCGGCCTTGCAGGCGATCCTTCGCGTAGGCGACGCCGTTTTGATACGCGACTTCCGATTGCGAGAGGCCTTGCAGGCCAACGCCAAGGCGCGCGACGTTCATCATCACGAACATGCCCTGGAGACCCTTGTTCTCCACGCCAACGAGATACCCGGTCGCGTCATCGTAATCGAGCACGCACGTCGAGTTGCCGTGGATGCCCATCTTTTCTTCGATCTTGCCGCAGACGACGCCGTTGCGCTGGCCTGCGTTGCCATCGTTATCGAGGATGAACTTCGGCACGATGAAGAGTGAGATACCTTTGGTGCCTTGCGGCGCGCCTTCGATGCGCGCGAGCACCAGGTGAATGATGTTCGATGCGAGATCATGTTCACCGGCGGAGATGAAAATCTTCTGGCCGGTGATGCGATAGCTGCCGTCGGCTTGCGGAATGGCTTTGGTGCGCAGCATGCCGAGATCGGTGCCGCAATGCGACTCCGTGAGGTTCATGGTGCCGGTCCACTCGCCGGTCACGAGCTTGGGCAGATAGGTCCGCTTCTGCTCGTCGCTGCCGTGGTGGTGGATGGCTTCGTAGGCGCCGTGGCTGAGGCCCGGATACATGCCGAACGCCATGTTTGACGATGACACCATCTCGCTCCATGCCAGCGAGATCACGTGTGGCATGCCTTGGCCGCCATACGCGGGATCGCTTGAGAGCGCTGGCCAACCAGCTGCGACGAGTTGCTTATACGCTTCCTTGAAGCCAGGCGGGGTCGTCACCGAACCATCGTCGTGACGCACACAGCCGTGCTCGTCACCAACTTTGTTCAGCGGCGCGAGCACGCCTTCACAAAATTTGGCGCCCTCTTCCAGCACCTGATCGATCAGATCGATCGGCGCGTCCGAGAACGTCGGCAAATTGGAATAGCGCTCGATGTCGAGCACGTCCTTGAGGAGGAAGCTGTATTCGCGAAGCGGCGCCGTATACGTCGGCATGCACGTCTCCCTATGTTTTTCTTTTCTATACGCGTCTTAGTGCGCGTCTTGCAGCCGCTTCTTTGCTTCAGCCTCAAATGCGCGCGCATTGGCCATGGCGGCGGGCGCGGCGGGCTTCGCAAGGAACTCTTCGAGCTGCTTTACGCTGTCGTGCAGGATTTCGATCGCCGCATCGACGTCTTCGCGCTGGGCTTCGAGCGCCACGATGCGTGATTTGTACTTCTTGAGCGCCGTTTGCGCCTGCGCGCGCTGATCGACTTTGTAGAGATCCAGGATTTCCTTGATCTCGATCAGCGAGAGGCCAACGCGCTTGCCGCGCAGGATGAGCTGCAGCTTGGCGCGGTCACGGTGCGAGTAGACGCGGTTCATGCCGTCGCGGCGCGGCATGAGGAGACCCTTGTCCTCGTAAAAGCGGAGCGCGCGAGGTGTGACCTCGAACTCACGGGCCAACTGCGAAATTGTGTACGTGCGCTCAGCTTTGGAAGTCATGGGGAGGTCCCTCCGGTTTACCCAGCGGGCGCAAGCTAGTTTCCGTTTACGGTAGGGTCAACTGAAGTTGACGTGCCCGTCATAAATATCGGTTTAGCCAAGCAAATCCCGGCTTATTTCCTTCGGCGTAGAGCATCCGTTGAGCGCCATAGTGAGGTCGAGCTCGGCCAGGAGGTATTCTATAACCGTCTTTACGCCCTGCTCGCCCGCCAGCGCTAGGCCGTAGGCATAAGGACGGCCGATGCCGGCGGCGGTTGCCCCTAGGGCAATGGCTTTGAAGATGTCAGCGCCGCAGCGGATGCCGGAGTCGAAGAAGACCGGCACGCGGCCGCCCACCACCGCGGTGACTTTCGCCAGCGCATCGAGTGCGCCAATCCCGCCATCGACTTGGCGGCCACCGTGGTTGGAGACCATTATTCCGTCATAGCCCTCCTTCACCGCCTTCTCGGCATCATCCGCGCGCATGATGCCTTTGAGAACGACGGGAAGTTTCGTCCACGATCTGATTTGCGCGATGCGTTTCCAATCAACGCCGGGATCGGAAAAGAGCTGCGTGAACTGCACCGCGGCGGCGAGCGGGTTTTCCTCCGGCGTTTGCGCAAGCATCCCCCTAAATACGGGATCAGAAGTATATTGTGCGATGCCCTGCCCGCGCAGGAACGGCGAAAAGCCGATATCCAGATCGCGCGGGCGCCAGCCGAGCACCAAAGTGTCGAGCGTGATGAAGATGGCTTTGCAGCCGATCGCCTCGGCGCGCTTCACGAAGCTTTCGGCCAGCGCGTCCGACTTACCCCAATAGAGCTGATAGAAGCGCGGCCCATCTCCGTTGGCCTCTGCGATCTTCTCCATTGGCGTTGATGCCTGAGACGAAATGATCATTGGCAGATTGAGCGATTTCATCGCGCGCGCGACGGCGAGATCGGCCTCGGGATGCATCATCTCCAACACGCCAATTGGCGATGAGAACACTGGCGCAGCAACGCGCGCACCGAATATTTCGCAACCGAGATCACGCGTTGTGGCGCCAGCCAACATGCGCGGCACGATCGGAAACCGTGCAAACGCAGCGCGATTTGCCTCTGCGGCAGTTTCCAATCCGGCGCTGCCGGCGGTGTACGCCCACGCTTCCGGCGTCATCTTCTTCTGCGCTGCCGCTTCAAGGCCGGTGAAGCTTGTTGGAATCTCTGGCTTCGCGCCGCTCATTCCGCGCAGGTAAATCGCACCTTGCGTTTCGGGTCCGAATTGGCGCGGCGTGTCAGACATGGCTAATCCCCGTTTACCTTTTACCCGCCATTAACACGCACACGGCTTTCATCGACACTGCAAAGTCGTGGGCGATTCTCGAATTCTTCGAGTCTGCGGGGTTGGGCGTGAGCCGCGGACGCGCGGCACAACGCGGCGAGGGCTATAATGAGCGGTGCGCAAAGCTGGAGCGTCAAAGGCATTGACCCCAAAGTGCGAGAAGCAGCGCGCGAAGCTGCGGCTCGTCAGGGCATGAGCCTCGGCGAATATTTGAACCAGGCGCTCGCGTCTGGTCAGCTTGGTGGCGTCGGCACGCAAACGCCGTCGCAGAGCAAACCGCAACTGCCGGTGCGCAGCCCGCGTACGCGCGCGTTCGGTTTGCAGCACAACGATTACGGCGACGAAGACGATTGGAACGTGAGCGACGGGCGCCAGGGCGATCCGACGCGCCTCGTGCAACGCATTGAATCGATCGAGCGCCGCACACAACTCGCAGTGACCGGGTTGGATCGCGCCGTGTCCACGATTGATCGCTCTGTGCTCGGCCTGGCTGCGCGCATCGAAGACGCGGAAGCCGCGTCGAGCGAAGCGGCGGATCGCATTGCTGAAGCGCTTGAGCAATTCCGCGACGCCGGCGACACGCTGAGCGGCCGCTTGCAGCGCGCCGAGCAGACGTCACATGAAATTTCGGGCGTCAAAGAGCGGCTTGAGCATCAAGTCGCCGTCGCTGAAGAAGTGGCGCGCCGCGCCGAAGCTGCGGCTTCGTTCCTGACGAACGAAATGGGCGGCCGCGATGCAGTGATTGCGCAGACGCTGAGCGAAGCACGCGCTGTCGCTGAAGAAGCTGCGCGCCAAGCGACGGAAGCTTCTGCCGATGCCGTCAATGAACTGCGCCGCCTGCAAGAAGCGCTGAACGAGCGCCTGACGGATAGCGAAGCTTCGACACGCCGCGCGATCCAAACTGCGGTTGCGGAAGTGCGCACTGAGACGTCGACTGAGACGCGCGGTGCGCGTGAAGCGCTGCTGGAAGAAGTTGTCCGCCTCGAAAGCGAGATCGCAAAGCGTGTTGGCGCAGTTGATACGCTGAAGGCGGAACAAGCCACGCTGATTTCGCGCATTGAGCGCGCGGAAGCTGGCGCGCGCGAAAGCACGGCTGGCCTGCGCCAAGCTGCCGGCGCGGCGATTGCAGATCTCCGCAACGCCCAGCTCACGCTCTCGGCCCGCGTCAAGCAGGTCGAGGATATTGCCGGCCAATCCGGCGGCGCGATTGATCTCACCGATCTTCGCCATGCGCAGCACGACATCGCCGAGCGCCTGGCTTCGCTTGAGACCAAGACAGACGCGAGCCCGCTCACCGGCGCGCTTGCCGCGTTCGAAGCGCGCATCGCCAACGTTGAAGCTGCGACCGCCAACGCACCGAACGTCGATCACATCGGCGAGACAGTGAACTCGCTGGACCGCGCGCTGCAACGCCTCGCTGACAAACTCGATGAGACGGAATCGACCGCCAACACGGCGATCCGTCACATCGAAGAAACGGTCTCCTCGCTCACCGCACGCATCGAACACGGTGGCGGCGCGGCGATGGACACAGAAGCTGTGCGCGCCATGCTCGAGCAACGTCTCGACACGATGGCGCAAACGGTACGCGAAGAGATCAAGCAAGATCTGCAAGCGGTGATGACGGGCGACGAAAGCTTCGAAGGCGCGCTCACGGACGTGACCGCGCGTCTCGCGGCTGCCGAACGCCGCCAAGCGCAAACGATCGAAGCGATTTCGATCGAGATCAAGCGCATGTCGGAGACGGTGGATCAGCGCCTGCGTACAGTTGAATCGCGCAATGACGACGCTGCCGCCTCTGCGGTGCGCGAAGAATTGTCGCGCATGGCGACGACATTGGAGCAGCGCTTTGACGATATCGAGCGCCGCGAAGCTGCTGCGTTCGATCGTATGGGCCTGGAAGTTGGCCGCCTCTCTGAGCGCCTGGAAGAACGTGTCGGCGCCGTCGAGCACCGCAGTGCGCAAGCGATCGAGCATGTGGGCGAACAAGTCGCGCGCATGGCTGACCGCTTCAACCAGCGCCAAGACATCATGGCCCGCGAACTGGGCGAGCGCATGCTCGACAGCGAAGAACGTGCGGGTCAGCGCGTCTCGGAAGCCATTAGCTCGATCATGCTGCGCCTGGCTGAGGTCGAAGAGCACAGCCAAGAAGCGATCGCGCCGGTGCAGAAGGCCGTGTCGAATGTCGCGTCAAAGCTCGAAGAGTACGAGACCAGCCGCGCGCCAGCCGCGCATACCGAAGCTTCGATCCCGACGCCGTCGCGCCGCATGGAGGATTTCCCCGCCTTCGATGACGACATCGCCTACGATCTGAGCGATCCAGAGCCGCAGCCGTATGTGTCGCCGCGCGATGCCGCGCAGCCAATGCGTGCCGGACCGCTGCCGCCACGCGCCAACGCCGTGCCGAACGATCACGATATCTACTTCGCCGAAGACAACCAGATCGACGATCTGCTGGTTGACGATGAATCGGCGGAAGACGCGTTCATGCCGCCGGAATACAAGTCGATTGAGATTTCGCCGGACGATGATCTGCTGATCGACGAGCCGGCGTTCGAAGAGAACGAAGCCGCGCTCGCGCCGCCGCCGCTGGATGACGATCCGTTCTGGACGCCGGACGATGATTTGGCGCCTGCGACGATCGAAGACGCGGTTGCTGGTCTTGTTGCACCGCAAACGCATGACGTGCCGCTGGCATTCGGCGCTGAGGAAGAAGAGCCGTTCTCGCTGGACGTGCCGGACTTTAGCGATCTGCCGATCGTGAACGAGCAAGCAGCGCCGGCGAAGAACGATTATCTCGCCAATGCGCGTAAAGCCGCGCAGGCGCAATCGCTGCCGAAGACGCGCCCGGATCCTGCGGCGGCAACGCCGAAGCTCAGCTTGCGTGGCTCCAGCCGCGTTGTGTTGTGGGGCGCGGCAAGCTTGGTCGCGGCCTCGCTGATTGGCGGCGCGTACTATCTGAAGAACCGCGCCGACAGCGCCGGGCCGCAAACTGATGCGGAGCCGACGCCTGTCACCAACATAGCGCCGACATTGCCGCCGCTGGCCGATCCGTTCGCGGAAGCACCGCCGGAAGGCATGGCGATCGAAGGCGGCGCGCCAGCGGCTGAAACCGCAGGCACGCCGGTCGCGCAAAATACGCAGACGCCGACGCAGCCGGTCGTTGCCGGTCCCCTGCCGGCGCGTAACGTCTCACTCGAGCAAGCCGCGCAATCTGGCGACCTCACAGCGCAATACGAACTGGCGCTGCAACGCATCGGCTCGGGCCGCACGGCTGAGGGCGTCACCATGCTGCGCCGCGCTGCCGACCGCGGCTTCGCGATGGCGCAGTATCGCCTGGCCAAGCTCTATGAGCGCGGCGAAGGCGTGCCGGCGGATCTCACGATTGCGCGTCAGTGGACGGAGCGTTCGGCGGCTGCCGGCAATCGCCGGGCCATGCACGACCTCGGTGTGTATTTCGCACGCGGCGAAGGCGCGCCTCTGGATGAGGCGGCGGCGTTCCGCTGGTTCCGTCAGGCGGCCGAACTGGGCGTAGCGGACAGCCAGTACAATCTGGGCGTCCTCTACCAGCAGGGCCGCGGCGTGAACGCTTCCGCATCGGAAGCCTTGTTCTGGTTCCTGGTGGCCGCCCGTCAGGGCGATCAGGACGCCGCGGCACGCTCGACCGCGCTGGAAGCTCAACTCGCCCAAATGCAGGTGGAGCAGGCCCGGGCCCGGGCCCAGTCGTTCCGTCCGCGCGCGGCGAGCGCTGTGGCCAACGGCGAGTTCGGCCCACGCACATGGAACACCCGTCCAAGCACCTAAGACGGCTCTTGGAATTTAGCGGCAAAGCGGCGTTGCCTCCGCGCGCGACCCTCAGCATAAGGGGGCAGCGGGCGTAGTGCTGCGGCGCTGAGTTCAGAGCAGAAATTTGATCTACCTGCCGATCGCCGAAATGCCGGTGGCCGTGCTGCTTATCCTTTTGGTGAGCGGCGCCGTTGGCTTTGTGTCCGGCATGGTGGGTGTCGGCGGCGGCTTCATCATGACTCCGGCGCTGATCTTCATGGGCGTGCCTGCGCCGGTTGCGGTCGCGACAGGCGCAAGCCAGATCGCCGCCACCTCCTTCTCCGGCATCATGACGCAGACACGGCGCAAGTCCGTCGATTGGCGCATGGGGCTTTTGCTATCGATCGGCGGTGTTGTCGGCAGCGCGTGCGGCGTTGCGTTGTTCGAGCGGCTGCTGCGGCTGGGTCAACTCGATCTGATCGTCTCGGTGCTCTACCTGATCCTGCTCTCGGGCGTCGGCTTCCTGATGGTGCGCGAGAGCTATCATTTCTGGCGCGGCAAACCGGCGAAGAGCGTTTCGATCCTGCGCCGCCCGCTGAAGACAATCGTCCACAACTTGCCTTTTCGTCTCCGCTTCCCACGCTCGGGGCTCTACATCAGCGTGCTGCCGCCGCTCGGCATCGGCTTTGCCATCGGCGCGCTCTCGGCGATCATGGGCATCGGCGGCGGCTTCATTCTGATCCCGGCCATGATCTACCTGCTGCGCATGCCGACGAATGTCGTCATCGGCACGTCACAGTTTCAGGTGCTGGTGATCGCTTCGCTGATCGTGGTGCTGCAATCGATCGCGACGCAGACCGTGGATTTGGTGCTGGCGGGATTGCTGATGGTCGGCGGTGTTGTTGGCGCGCAGATTGGCGCGCGCGTCGGCGCTGGCCTCAAGGCGGAATACGTGCGCGGCATCTTGGGTGCGCTACTGATGGCGGCGAGCTTGAAGTTCCTGTTCGATCTCGTGGTCCCGCCGGAAGAAGCCTACGTCCTTGGCGCGGGGATGTGGTGATGAAGCGCGTTCTCACCGCCCTCGCCTTTGTCATGCTCGCCGGCGCGCCAGCTTCGGCGCAGCAACAGCCTGGCGCAGATGTGGCTGACGATCTGCCGGCTGGCGTCGCCGAAGAGCAGATCACAGTGAGTTCCACCTACGGTGGCTCATTCATCACCGTGTTCGGCGTCAACCCGGACCGGCGCGGCCGCGGCGATATTGTTGTGGTGCTGCGTGGGCCGAATGAACCAGCGACTGTGCTACAGAAGCGCCGCGTGTTCGGATTATGGGTGAACGACGATCCGGTGCGCTTCAGCGAAGCGCCGGCGTTCTTCGCGGTGCTCAGCAATCGGCCACTGCGCGACATCGCCAGCCCAGAATCGATCTGGCGCTATCAACTTGATCCAGCCGCCTCGGCGCGGCTCGCAAGCGCAATCCCTGCCGGCGGCGATCCTTCCGCCTATCGCGCGGCGCTGGTGCGGCTGCGCCGTGAGCAAGGTCTCTATCAATGGTACGCACGCGGGCCGCAGGAAGGCGTGCGCGGCGGACTCACCGCATATCAAGGCGGCCTCTTTCGCGCTGTCGTGCGGCTGCCGGCTAACGCGCCGATCGCGCAGTATCACGCCGACACGTACCTCTTCCGCGATGGCCGCCTGATCTCACGGCAACGCATTCCGATCATGATTTCACGCATTGGCGTTGAGCGCACCATCCATGATCTCGCGACGAATATGTCGTGGCTCTACGGCATCGTCACGGTGCTGCTTGCGCTGTTGGCGGGCTGGGGTGCGTCCGTGCTATTCCGCCGTCCGTGAGCGCCACACCGCCTCTTCTTCCGCGCGCGGCGCTTCGTCTGGGATTCTTGGGCCTCGCGCCGCTTGCTGTCTCGGCGCTGATCTCGCTCTCGGAGCACGCGAGCACCGCGCGCTTGGGCGCGATCAGCTTTTCACTTTATGCGGCGGTGCTGCTTTCGTTTCTCGGCGGCGTGCGCTGCGGCTTTGAGATTATGCGCGCGCCTGAAAATCCCAACGGTTTGCGCTTGCTGTTCAGCGCGCTGCCGGCGCTGGCGGGCTGGGCGCTCGCGGCTTTGGTGGTTTATGTCACGCCGGTCTTGGGCGCGGCGGCGATTTTCGCGGGCATCTTTGCTGTGCAAGCGATGTGGGATTATCGCAGCGCGCGCGATGCCGGGGCGCCGGCTTGGTATCCGGTGTTGCGGCAAGTGCTGACCGGCGGGGCGATGATTATTTGCATGATCATCCCGCTGGCGACGGCGCTACATCGGTTCTAGCGCTCACCCATTCCCGGGGCGCGGCAACGCCGCGAGCCCGGGACCCATAACCTCAAATGCAAGTAAATGAAGCGCGGTCGATTGGGCGAACTCTTCTAACAAATGTGTTTATGGGTCCCGGACTTGCGCTGCGCGCAATCCGGGAATGGGTGTGGAGGCTCAGTCGCCAACAAGTCGCTCATTCGGCGCGGGCAGGACGCGATCTTTGCCGAGCACGAGCGCGGTTGCGCCGCCGGGGAAGATATTGGCGTAGGCGTCGTCGCACACGTTGAGGCCGCCGGTGAACGCGCCGAAGGCTGGCATCACCAAACGCGCGCCATCGATGGCGAAGCAACGGCGGCGCACGGTGCGGCCACGTCCGGTGACTTTCGCGCACGGATGCATGTGACCCGCGATCTCGCCAGGCGCTGCCGCTTCTGTCGGATAGTGGCGCAGCACGAGCGAGCCGATGTGCAGCACCTCATGGAAGGCGCCGCCCAGCGTTTCCGGCGCGCGGCCATCGTGGTTGCCTTCGACCCACACCCAATCGCAGCGCGACATCAGCAAGCGCAGCAGTTCGCGATCTTTCGCATCCATGCGCGCGGGGCCGCCGCTATCGTGGAAGCTGTCACCGAGAGAGACGATAATCTCGGGCTGCAGGCGCAACATGAGATCGGTGAGTTTGAGCAGCGCCGCGTGCGTGTCGTATGGCGGCAGCATCTGGCCGCGCAGCGCGAAGGATGAGCCCTTCTCCAAATGCAAATCGGAGACGATCAGCGTTTTGGACTCGGCGATCCACAGCGCGCCATCGTGTAGCGCGGTGACCAACGTGTCGCCGAGGCGCATTTCCACCGTCGCGCCGACGATCGCCATCGGCGGCACGGGGCGCATCGCCGCGTTACGGCGCGGACGTTCTGGCTTCGGTGCGGGCTGCGACAGGAGCGGCATGGCGGCGAACGCTAACGGGGATTCGCCGGGGCGGCTAGCGGGCCGCGGTGGGCGTCTGGTGGGCTCTCGCAGCCGCGCCTCTCCTGTGCTATGGTAGGCAAATGGATACCGACTATCGCGGCTTCATCACACAGGAACCCGGCAAACGGGGCGGGCGGCCCAGCATTCGCGGGATGCGGATCGCGGTTGCCGACATTCTTGGCTGGCTGGCATCGGGCATATCGCATGCTGAGATCATCGCCGACTTTCCCGAACTGACGGAAACTGACATCCGCGCGGCGTTGGCTTACGCAGCCGACCGCGAGCGCCGCATCATCACCGCTTCGGCGTGAAGCGGATGTTCGATCAGAACTTGAGCCACCGGCTTTGCGGGTTGCTGTCAGATGTGTTTCCAGCAAGCGCGCAGGTTCGCGCGCTGGGACTCGATCAAGCCGATGACAACGCGATCTGGCGATACGCGCAGCAACAGCGCTTCTTCATAGTCACGCTAGATGGGGACTTTGCCGACATCGCGAGCCTGCGAGGATCACCGCCGAAGATCATTTGGCTACGCTGCGGCAATCAACCGACCGCTGTGGTGGAGCGTATCCTTCGAGACAATGCTTCTGCCATCCAAGCTTTCGCGGAGGCGGATGAACCTGTTTGCCTGGAACTCTACTGATTCAGCTCGCTCGATTTCGGCGCGACCTCTTCGGTGAAGCGTTGCTTTGCGCAGTCATCAGCGAACCCTGGGCCTGCAGGCGGCGCGAAATGTACTGGCCGGACGAAGTCACGGCGTGACGATTGCGAAGTTCGGATCAGGGTTGTCGAACACGTCTCCTAAGCCTTCGAGTGAGCGCCGATTGCCCCGAATGCGGATTTGTCCGGACAATACGGCGCGCGGCATGCTTTGCGTGGCCATGGCTTGCAGGAATACCGCTCGCGAAGAGGTGATCGTTGGCGCGTCCGCGACGGTTTGATCACGTTCGTGGACCAGGACGCCATGGGCGATGGTGACGGCAAAGCGTTCATTGCGTTCTGGGAAAACCAGATTGAACGCGTAGCGGCGCGCGCCGAGGCGTTCGGGATTAAGACGCACGGCGAGCAGATCGAGGATGTAGCTCGTCGGCGTTGCGGCGACGAGATCGGCGCTTTGCGTCGGTAGGCCGCGCGCCGGCGGGCCCTCTTCCAGTTCGCGCGCCGCGACAAGGTACATATTGCGCCAGATCGCGCTCTCGGCTTGGTACGCCATTTGACGATGCGTGCGCGCGAGGAGTTGACGTGCGGCAATGTTGTCAGGCGCTTCGAACACGAGATGGTTCAGGACGCGCGCGGCCCAGCGATAATCGCCTTCGTCGAATGCGCGCTGGCCTTCGGTGAGCACGCGATCGGCGCCACCCATGGCGCGGACGAAACGCGCGGCTTCTTCGGCGGGCGGCAGCGGATTGAGGTTCGCCGGGTTGGCGTCGTACCAGCCCATATAGCGCTGATACACGGCGCGCGAATTGTGCATCATCGTGCCGTAATAGCCGTGATTGAACCAGCGCGCGGAAAGCGCCTCGGGCAAGCGCACTTGTTCTGCGATCTCGCGATCAGTGTAGCCAGCGTTCATTAGGCGCACGGTTTGATCGTGAAGATATTTGTAGGCGTCGCGGTGGCTGGCGATGAAGTCGCGCACGCGATCGCCGCCGAAGCGCGGCCAGGCGTGGCTGGTGACCATGATGTTTGTGCGGTCGCCGTAGAGACGCAAAGACTCGGTGAGATAGTCCGCCCACGCTTTCGCATCGCGCACCAACGCACCGCGCGGCGTTAGGATGTTGTGCATCGAGGCGTTGGCGTTTTCGCTGAGGCAGAGGACGCCGAGGTCGGGGAAGAAGAAGTTCATCTCCGACGGCGCTTCCGTTTCCGGCGTGATCTGGAATTCGATGCGAACGCCGTCGATTGTGAGGGTTTCGCCGGTGCGCGAGATCGAACGCGTTGGCGGGATGAGCGTGAACGTGCCGCTTGAGACAGCGACGCCGATGCCGGAGGTCATCTGCCCTTCCGGGCCGGGCGCGAGGCCGGCGCCGAACTGGTATTGCGCACGGCGGCTCATGGCGTTGCCGGCGATGACGTTCTCGGTCACCGCGTGCTCCATGAAACCTTCGGGCGCGATGATCTCAACGCCGGTGGGATCAGGGACGACGCCGCGGACGCCGCCGAAGTGATCGAGGTGCGAGTGCGTGTAAATGACGGCGCGAACGGGGCGATCGCCGATGGTGCGGCGCGCGAGGGCGAGCCCCGCCGCCGCTGTTTCTGCGCTAGCGAGCGGATCGATGATGATGAGGCCGGTGTCGCCGATGACAATGGTCATGTTCGACACGTCGAAGCCGCGGATTTGATAAACGCGGTCGGTGACACGGAAGAGCCCCGCGCGCGTAAGCAGCTGCGCGTGACGCCAGAGACTGGGGTTCACTGTGTCCGGCGCTGCGCCTTGTAAGAAATTATAGACGGAGAAATCCCAGGCGACGCGGCTGCCGTCGGCGGTGCGAATTTGCTGCGCATCATTGGCGGCCACGAAGCCCCGATTGGCGAAGTCTTCGTCCTCGCGATCGGACCAAGGCAAAGTTTGCGCAAAGGCGGCGTTGGCGGCGCGTGTGGAGTCACTGACTTGTGCGGTGGCTGCGGTGGTGAGTGTGAGTGCCAAAATTAATGTCGCGAGCGTGCGCATCGTGTCCCCCGTTTTGCGCAATATGGACCGCCGGCGTCTCGCCGGCCAGCACTGGCGTATGCCGGCGAGACGCCGGCGGTCCATATTAACTCATCGCTTCCGCGATCAGGCTTGCCGCGTCCTCAAGCACAGCCTCATCGGCGCCGCCGCGGACGCCGACTTTGCCCATTTCGAGCATGACAGGGGCGGCGAAGGGCGAGACGTGCGGCAGGTCGCGGTGGACGAGCTTGCCTTTCACGCGCCGCAGCAAGTCGCCCAGACGTTTGATGTCGAGATAGCCCTCGCCCGCGTCGGCGAAGGCGGCTTGCAGCAAGATGTGGTCGGGCTCGTATTGCTTCAGCACATCATAGATGAGGTCGGAGGAGAACGTGACTTGGCGTCCGGTCTTGCGCTCTGCACCCGCTACGTTGCGGTTGATCATGCCAGCGATCACGGCGCATTTGGAGAACGTCGATTTCATCAAGGTGGATTCGGCCAGCCAACTTTCGAGATCATCCCCCAGCATGTCCTCGTCGAAGAGCTGCGCGAGATCGACATCGCCCATCGGCTCTAAGCCCCACACGGCCATCGCGTATTCGCTGGCGAGGAAGCCGATTGGATTTTTACCGAGGCGCTCCAGACGGCGCGTGATTAGCACGCCGAGCGTTTGTTGTGCGAGGCGGCCCTCGAACGGGTAGCAGACGAGATAGTGTTTGTTGGCGCGCGGAAAGGTCTCGATCAGCATCTCATCCGGCGCTGGCACGACGGAGCGGCGTTTTTGCATCTTGATCCACTCGCGCACTTGCGGTGGCAGGGCTTTGTGACGCTTGGTGTCGTGCAACATGCGGCGCACGCGATCGGCGAGGAAGGTCGAGAGCGGAAACTTGCCGCCGGCGTAAGATGGGATCTTCGGACTCTCTTGATCGCCAGCGCGAACAACCAGCGCTTCGGTGTCGCGCACGCCGAGCAAGCGCAGGATTTCGCCGGCAAAGAGGAAGGTGTCGCCAGGGGCAAGGCCTTCGATGAAATACTCTTCGATTTGGCCAAGCCGCCTGCCCGCCACCAATGGCGCAGGACCGCCGCTTTTCTTAGGTGTGCCAGGGCGCGGACGTGCGCCGGCGCGGTGGGCGAGGCGCACGTCGAGCATTTCGGATTCCACAATCGCGCCGACATTCATGCGGTGCTGTTGCGCGACCGAGGCATTGCGCGCGCGCCAGAGATTGGTGTGCGGGTCCTGGACGATGCGGCGGTAGCGATCGTAGCTGCGGAGCGCGTAGCCGCCGGTGGCGACGAGATCGATGGTGCGATCAAATTCCGAACGCGTGAGATCAGCGTAAGGCGCGGTGCTCGCGATCTCTTCGTACAGGTCATCCTCGTCGAACGGCTCGCCGCAAGCGCAACCCATGATGTGCTGCGCCAGGCAATCGAGGCCGCCAACGCGCCGTGACTCGCCATCAAGCGCGCCCTCCTCGACGGCTTCCTGCGCTGCGCGGCATTCGAGCACTTCGAAGCGATTGCTTGGGGCGAGCAGCGCGCGTGATGGTTCGTTGTAGCGGTGATTGGCGCGGCCAATGCGCTGCACTAAGCGCGCGCAGCCTTTCGGCGCGCCAATCTGGATGACGAGGTCGACGTCGCCCCAGTCGATGCCGAGATCGAGGGTGGAGGTGCAAACAACGGCGCGAAGTTTGCCATCAGCCATGGCCGCCTCGACTTTTCGGCGTTGCGTGACATCAAGTGAGCCGTGGTGCAGCGCGATCGGGAGCGAATCCTCGTTGACGCGCCATAACTCTTGGAACGTCATCTCCGCTTGCGCGCGGGTGTTGACGAAGACGAGCGCGAGTTTGGTTTTCTTGATCGCGTCGTAGATTTCGGGAATCGCGTGACGCGCTGTGTGGCCCGACCACGGAATGCGCGCATTGGAATCGAGCACGTCGATGACGGGCTTTGCGCCGGGTGGAGCGCGAACGATGATGTCCCCGCCGTCTTGCACGCCCATCAGCCAGCGCACCAGCCCGTCTTCGTCAGCGACCGTAGCGCTTAGACCGATGCGCCGGTGGTTCGGCGCCCAGCGCCTTAAGCGCGCCAGAGCGAGCGCGAGGAGATCGCCGCGTTTGGTTGGAGCGAGTGCATGAATTTCATCGAGCACCACGGCCTGCAAATCTTCAAAGAAGACGCGGGCGTGTTCGGAGGCGATGAGCAGCGAGAGTTGTTCGGGCGTGGTGAGCAGAATGTCGGGCGGGTACGCGCGTTGGCGTTGGCGCTTGGAGGATGGCGTATCGCCGGTGCGAGTTTCGATGCGGACGCCGAGCTGCATCTCGCTCGCGGGCGTGTTGAGATTGCGCGCAACGTCGGTGGTCAGCGCTTTCAGCGGTGAGATGTAGAGGGTGTGCAGCTTGTGTGGCCGGCGCGGACCTTCGGCTTTCAGCGGCGCAAGCTCGATCAGGCTGGGGAGAAAGCCTGCCAAGGTCTTGCCTGCTCCCGTTGGCGCGATGAGCAATGTGGAAAACCCGGCCTGCGCCCGCGACACCAGTTCGAGCTGATGCGCGCGCGGCGCCCAGCCACGCGCGGCGAACCAATAGGTGAATGGCGATGGCAAAAGAGGTACGCGGGCGTCCACCTCGGATATGTAGCGCAATCCAGCGCGGGCCAAAGGCCTTGCGGCGTTGAGTGGGATGCTTGGGCGTGGCATGGTCCGGGCCATGTTCCATTTGGTTCGCATCGCCGTTGTGGCCGGCCTAGCGCTTTTTGCGGCTTCGGCCGCGGCGCAAAGCGTTGGCGCCGCGCTGCTGACGCAGGCCGTCGCCGCAACCCAAGCCGCCAAGGCCGACTACGCGTTCGACCTTGAACTCGACACCTCGAAGGCAAATTGGCGCGCACGCTTTACACCTGAAGCGTCGCCGCAGCTGCGGCTGATCGCGCCACGCCGCGAAGAGCTCGACAACGACCAACGCCGCGCCTTCGACCGGATGGCGGAGGATTTCGAGGGCGTATCCTGGTGCGCCAGTGAAGGCATGGGGCGCGTGGCGGACGTGCGCCTGCTGCGTGAAGACGAGACGAGTGTGACATACGCGTTTCAACCCACGCGTGAGAGTGTGCACGGCGAGCAAGCGCAACGTTTCGCCAGCCGCCTGCGCGGCGAGGTGACAGTGCTGAGGGCAAGTCCGGACATCACGCGCGTGCGGCTCTATGTGCCCGAAGCATTCAGCCCGATGCCGCTGGTGCAACTGGACGCGCTCAATATCGTGATCACCTGCCAGGCAGCGCCGAACGGGCGCCGCTATGCGGCCGAGACCACATCCAGCCTGCGCGGCAGCGCGTTTGGGCAAGCCTTCGATGAACGCTCCGTGCAGCGGGCGCAAAACCTCAGCGCACCATGAAATCTCCGCAACCTCACCTTCGCGCCGATCGCGTCTTGGCAACGCTCGATCAATTACAGACGCGGATCAATGCGCGCTTTCCCGAAGCCGGCCTTTCAAGGGTCTGCGCCGACGTCATCGAGACCGCGAAATTTTGCGCGCGCGACGCACGTGATCTTGCGCGCCCTCGCCCTCTATGGCGGTTGGGCGCGCTGACCATCGTTGGTCTCGGCATCGCGGCGCAAGTGCTCGCGTTCAGGTTTCTCAACATTCAGTTCAGCACGCTAACGGCACCCGAACTGCTTCAAGGCCTAGAAGCGGCAGTGAACCTGCTCATCCTGTTTGGCGGCGCGACTTGGTTTTTGCTCACGCTGGAAGAGCGGATGAAGCGCCAGCGCGCACTTGATGCGCTGCACCGGTTGCGCCAGCTCGCGCACGTCATCGACATGCACCAGCTGACCAAGGATCCCACCGTGGTGCTCGACCCGCGCAAAACCGCCGCCTCGCCGGACCGGACGATGACGCAGTTCGAGCTCACGCGATATTTGGACTATTGCGCCGAAATGCTCTCGCTGATCGGCAAGCTGGCGGCGCTTTATGCCGACCGCGTGCGCGACAGCGTCGTGATCGCCGCGGTAAACGACGTCGAGAACCTGACGGCCGGACTTGGGCGCAAGATTTGGCAGAAGATCACGATCATCGGCGCGCTTGAGGAACGCTAGCGCGCGCAATCACTAACCGGCATTAACCTCACGCTGCGCCGCGCCTTCAGCGAAAATCAAATAATTGCGGTTAGGGTCTCAGGCTGTTCTGGGATCTGGGGTCATACGCATGCAGGGGGTAGATCACTTCGATCCGTCCGGCCTGACCGCGCTTGTCCTGGACGACAATCACTACGAACGCGGCATTTCAGTCGATCAGCTCCGGGCCATGGGATTTGGCCGCGCGATCGGTGTGTCGAACACGCTGGAAGCCTGGGAAACCGTGCGGCTGGTCAATCCGAACGTCATTTTGATGGATTGGCTGAATAGCGGCGGTGGCGATGGCTTGGAGTTCGCGCGCCGCATTCGCAAGAGTGACGACGCCCCTAATCGCGGTGTAGCCATGTTCATGCTGACGACGCGCGCGGCGACGGCGAACGTCGAGCTTGCCCGCCGCTCGGGCGTTGACGGCTACCTGCGCAAGCCGGTTTCGGTTCTGGCGCTGCAGCAGCGGGTCAAGAACGTCATCAACAATCCGCAGCCCTTCGTCATGACCTCGACTTATGCCGGACCATGCCGGCGCCGCCGGAGGCCCGACTTGAATTATCTTGGGCCGCTGCGCCGTCTCGACGACATCTCGCCCGCGCAATTGGTCAAAGGCGATATCGAGGAACTTGACCTCAAGGCTGATCTTGCCCGCGCGCGCGTGGCGGCGCTTCAAGCGGTCGCGAAAATATTGACGCCGGGCGACGCCAACCAGGCGCGCGTCGTCTATCGCGCCGTGCAGGACCTTGTTGAAGTCGGCGAACAGATCGGCGATCCGACGCTCATTCTCGGTGCACGCGAAATGGCGCGTTACCTCCAAGCACAAGGCGCGACTGAGCGCCTCGATCCGGAAGTGGTGCGCACCCACGTGGCCGCCCTGCACCAGATAGTGCACCTCCCCCACGCGCTTTGCGAAGAGCGCCAGCAAGTAGCGACCAGCCTGAAGCGCATGGTCGACAAAAAGCTCCGGCAGATCGACGCCGCATAAGCGCGTCACGCCGCAGCATCGCTCTTCAGCCGAGGTGGGGGCTTTACGAACAGCACCAGCATGAAACCTGCGAGCAGTAGAATGCTGATCGAGCCGAAGCCGATGCGCTGGCTCTCATAGGTTGCGGTGAAATGCTCGACCAAAAGCGGGCCGAGCCAGGCGGTGGCCGAACCTGAAAGCGCGTAGAGGCCGAACACTTCACCCTCCATGCCCTCGGGCGCGAGGCGCGCCATCAGCGCGCGGCTCGACGCGTAGGCCGCGGTGATCGACATCGCGATCACAATCGCAAAGCCCATGTAGGCGACTTCCGGCAGCGTGTTGAACATCGGACTTGAAGAGAGCACCGCTTCGGGATCGACCGGAAAGAAGAAGAGGATCGATGTTGGCGTCATCGACACCATCGCCACGAGGCAGATGAACGTGACGCCGATCTCGATCACCACGGCGCGCTTGGGGCCAATCGCGTGATCGAGCCAACCGCTCATGATCCCGCCGGGCACGGCGAAGATGGTGAGGATGATGCCGTAGGCCAGCATTTCAATGAGGCCCCACCCCATCGTGCCGGCGGCGTAGATGCCACTGAAGATCAGCACGGCGGTTTTGCCATCGGCGTAAAGCATGCGCGCGATGAGGAAGAGCGCTACGTTGCGGTAGTGGCCGAGCTTGCGAATGGTGCGAATGACGTTGCCGACGCCATTTTTCATCGCATCGCCGAAGCGTTCACCGGTGGTGACGAGATCGGGTGTGTGGAGGAAAAGCGGAACAGCAAAGAGGATGAGCCAGCCGGCGCAGAGCAATGTAACGACACGGCTGGGTTCGAACTTCGCCGGGTCCAGCCCGAACAACGGCGCATCCGGCAAGAATGGCAGATCGATCTGTCCGGGCAGCGCCATCGTGACCAGCACGAAGACAAGCAGAAAGAGTGAGCCCGCATTGCCGAGCGCGAGGCCCCAGCCCGAGACTTGCGATAGAAGCTGCGGCGGCGTCGCGCGCGTCAGCATCGCGTTGTGCAGCACCTCGGTATAAACAAACGCAATGCCGCTAATGGTGACGGCAAGGCCAAGCGCCCAAAGCGGCAGCCCGCCCTCGCCCGGCACCGCCCACCATTGAACGAAGATGGAAACAGCCAGCGCCAGCGTGAACGCAGCGAGCAGCGGCTTGCGGCGGCCCATGCGGTCGGTTGCTGCGCCGAGGAATGGGGCGGTGAGCGCGATGATGATGCCGGCGGTTTTATGCCAGCCGCTGATCAGTTCTTGCCCGCGGATGGGATCGCCGATGACGACGTTCGAAACGTATGGCGCGAAAACGTAGATCGTGCCGAGCAACACCCACGGATTGCGTGCCCACTCGAACAGCGCCCAACTCCAGGCGCCGCGGCTGATGGTCGGGGCGCCGGACAGTTAGCGATTGCCTTTCAGTGCAGCCGCCGTTTCGCGGGCGATCTGCTTGATGGCGGCTTCGGCGGCGGGCGCGGCTGAAGGAAACGCGACAAAGCCGTGCGGCAGTGAATCGAAGCGCGTGTAGGCAACCTTCACGCCCGCTTCCTTCAGGCGCTCGCCATAGGCGACGCCCTGGTCGAGCAGCATGTCGAAGCCGGCGCCATAGATCAAAGCGGGCGCCACGCCGCGCAGATCTTGTGCGCGGCCAGGGGAAACCCGTGGATCGCTGGGATCAGCGCCCTCGGGGAGATATTGCTTCACGAAGTAATCGAGGGTCTCGGCGGTGAGCGGCCAAGCGTCGGCGAATTCATGCATCGAAGGCGTGTCGGAAACGAAATCGACGCCCGGATAAATGAGCAGCTGCAGCACCGGCGGCTTCGTCTTGCGCATTTCCTGCGCGATGATCGCCGAGAACAGTCCGCCCATGCTGTCGCCGCCGATGGCGGCTTTGCCGACCGGGGCGCCGTAACGGGCAGCGTTATCGATGACCCAATTATAGACGGCGATGCAGTCTTCAAGACCGATCGGAAATTTGAACTCAGGCGCCAGGCGATAATCGACGGAGAGCACCGGTGCGCCAGCTTCTTTGGCGATCAGCGCGCACAAGCGGTTGCAGCTCTCCAGCGAGCCAATCACGCCGCCGCCGAAATGCAGGTACACCAGCATCGCCGCGGAATTATCGCGCACCGTCGGCAGATAGAGCCGGCACGGCACGGAATGGCTGCGGCCGGTGACGTAGACTTTTTCGATGCGGATGCCCGGCACTTTGGCGCCGCCGAAGATTTCAGCGCCGCCTTCAGTCTGCGCGCGCAGAATGCCGACCGTCATTTTGTCCCATGGCACAGCGCGCTGGCGCGACTGCGCCTCCAGGAACTGCATACGCGGATCGAGTGTCATGCCACGCACCGTGCGTGGTTCGCCGCCTGAGGCCTTGATCAGCGCTTCGTCGGAACGCGACAAAGCAAGATGCACGAGCGCTTTGCGCAGCCAGGACAATCAGAACTCCTAGATCAAGGTTTGCGGGCCGCGCCTTCGAGGCCCTTCAAGAGAAGGCCAGTCACGAAGTTTGCCGCAGCGTCAATATCTGGCGGCGAACGGCGCAACATGGCCGACCCAACCTCTTGCGCGATGCCGATGCAGGCGCAAGCTAGATAATCAGCATCTACACGTGGCGCATCGCCATGGGCGATCGCATCTTCGAGACTTTGACGCACTTCTTGGTACACAGCGACCATCTCGGGCGTGTCCATACGGATAATATGAGGGCGCCGCTCTTCGATCGGGCGGCCCTCAAGCTGATTGTCCTGCACGATGAAGTGCAGATACGCGACGAACGCCGAGTGCAGATAATCTTCGAAGCTCTTGGCGTTCTCGCGCGCCATGCGCAGGATCGGCCGGAAGCGGCGCGCGCCGTCGTCAGCGAGCGCGTCGAACACCTCCTCTTTCGACTTGAAGTAGTTGTAGAACGTGCCGCTCGCGAGATCGGTGCCGCGAATGATGTCGCGCACGGTCGCAGCCTCGTAACCGAGTTCAGCGAAAACGCCGCGCGCAGCCACCAGGATGGCCTGCCTGTTGGCGACCTTGGTTTTCTCGCGCTTGCCGATCGGCTCGACGTTCGCCGTCTCGCTCATCTCTGTCCCCAGATGACTCGTTCGCAATACATAGCGTCACAAAAGTGACGAAACGTCAATTTGAGACAATGGCGGCGCGGGCTGGGCGCTGCTAGCACCGTATCCATGAGCGATGAGCCGACATCTTACGCCTCAAGCGACGATCCGCTGCAGCGCGTTCGCGCCATGATCCAGTTCACGCCGCAGGCGGTGGCGCTTGGCATGCAGGTGACCCGGATCGAGCCCGCGCGGGTTTGGGGACTTGTGCCCTATCGTGCGGAATTGGTCGGTGATCCGGAAACCGGCGTCATCGCGGGCGGCGTGATTACGACGTTTCTGGACACGCTGTGCGGCACGGCGGCCGTGGCGGCGATGGAGCATCCGACGACGGTCGCGACCATCGATCTCCGCATCGATTACATGCGCCCTGCTACGCCCGAGCGCGACGTGCTGGCGGAAGCGCATTGCTACAAACTAGGCAAGAGCGTCGCGTTCGTGCGCGCTGTCGCTTACGACGACACCCCGGACAATCCGATCGCGCACGTGGTGGCGGCGTTCATGGTCAACTCGAAAAACGGCCGGAAATTTGGCGCGAACTTGCGGAAGAAGAAATGATGCGCGCTGCACCATTATTTGCTCCTCCGTTTACGGGGGAGCTTTCAGCGAAGCTGACTGAGGGGGCGAGCCAAGCGAACCTTTTTGATCTCTGCGCGCGCATCACCCCCTCCGATCGCTTCGCGATCACCTCCCCCGTAAACGGAGGAGGAAAATGAACTCCCAACAGCGCGTCACAGCGGCGATGGAGCGCATTCCGTACGCGCGCTTCCTTGGTATTCGCGCCGAGCTCAAAGGCGATGAGCTGACGTTGATTATGCCGTTTAGCCAGCACCTCGTTGGCAACCCGCTTCTACCGGCGCTTCACGGCGGCGTTGTCGGCGCGTTGCTGGAGGTTACGGCGCTAACGCAGCTAGCGATTGCATCGAAGAGCGAGAAGTTTCCGAAGACCGTCGATATCAGCATCGACTATCTGCGCTCAGGAAAGCCGGTCGACACGTACGCACGCGCGCGGGTGGTGAAGATCGGGCGGCGGATCGCGAACGTGCAGGCGGAGGCCTGGCAGGGAGAGCGAACGCAGCCGATTGCGGCGCTGCACGGGCATTTCATGACGCCGGAGCCTGAAGAGGCGAGTGGGACGTAGAATCGAAAATACGCGCACCTTTCGCTGCGCGCATTTCGTTGCCGGGTGGCCGCTTAGTTCAGCACACCAAAAAGAAACAGCAGAATGATGATCGGCAGCGGGATGCCGATGACCATGAGAATGCAACCTTTTCCCATTTCTTCCACGATGCAATCTCCTCAAATCTTGGGGGCGTGTTGGTAGGCGGTCGTGTCATCGAGACGCGGACGGCCTTCCCACTTCGGATGATGTGAACCGAGCCAACCGCCGGCGATTGAGCCAGCAAGGCCGAGTGAAAGCGAACCAACCGTCCACCACGAGATCGCAGCAAGTGCGTCGGCGGTATCTTCGGCGGTGGCGAGATCGGACGCGTTTGCGCCCTGCCCGTCAGTTGCATCACTTAGTTCGCCGATGGTTTCAGCAACGCCTGAGGTGAGCGCATCGCCGCTGGACAGCGCGCCAGCAGCAAAGGTTGCGAGCGACACGGCGAACGCGACTGCGAGCGACCACACGAGGAAGCCTGTCAGCAGGCCGCCGAAATGGTCCGGGTAGCGCGAGCCACGCGAAGCGATGTAGGCGCCGACTTGGAACGCCACGAGTTGCGCGAACATCACGTAGAGACCGCCGCCGATGGAGATGGTCTCGTCTTGGCTGTTGATCTCGTACGGATTGAAGGCTGACGCGCCGATCGCGAGACCGAGCACATTCAGCAAAAAGCCAACGGCGATCGCGGCGACGGCGCCCGCGAGAATCGTTGGCCATTGGATCAGCGGGTGCGCGTAGTGGCGCCCTTCGATCGTGTAGTCAGGGTCAAATCTGTAGGCGACCATAGCTCATCTCCGGCCCGAGAAAATCTCTGGCCGGTAACGAGGCGCCGCGCCGTTGGTTCCGTGGAACCTTAACTAGGCCGCGTTCTTCCTGCGCGTCAGCGCCGCAAAGTCGCTCAGCAGCATCTCAGTCATGTTCGACGGCTTGAAGTTGAGGCCGGCGATTTCGCGCACTGGGGTAATTTCAGCGGCGGAGCCGGTGAGGAAGCATTCGCTGAACGTCGGCAGCTCGTTCGGCCAAATCGCGCGCTCGACCACTTCGATGCCGCGCTGGCGCGCCATGGCGATGACGGTTTGGCGGGTGATGCCGTTCAAGAAGCAGTCCGGCGTCGGCGTGTGCAGGACGCCATCCTTGACGAAGAAGATGTTGGCGCCGGTGCCTTCGGCGATCTGGCCGCGCCAATCGAACATCATCGCGTCGTCGAAGCCAGCGTCGGTCGCTGCATGACGCGAGAGCGTGCAAATCATATAGAGGCCCGCCGCCTTTGAGTTCGCGGGCGCGGTGTCCGGCGCAGGACGGCGCCAGGGCGCGATCATCAAGCGCACGCCCTTCATCTTGTCGGCGAAGTAGTCACCCCACACCCACGAGGCGATGGCGACATGGACGTCGTCGCGCTTGGCCGAGACACCCATTTGCTCCGAGCCGCGCCAAGCGATCGCGCGCATGTAGCAGTCCGGCGTGCCCTGGCGCGCGACGAGTTCGGCCTTGGCGCGATCGATCTCTTCAACGCTGTAGGGAAGCTTGAAGCCTAAAATCTTCGCGGAGGTGTGGAGGCGTTCGCTATGCTCGCGACTCTTGAAGATTACGCCATCATAGGCGCGCTCGCCTTCAAACACCGCAGAGGCATAATGCATGGCATGTGTGAGCACATGGACGCGGGCATCGCGGTGCGCGATGAATTCGCCGTCCATCCAAATCCAGCCTTCACGATTGTCGAAAGACTGCGCCGCCATGCGATCCTCCTCTATGATCGGCTCTTGCCGATCGGTTGCGCCGGTGGAATTGTGCGGCGCAACGGGGTTGGTTTTTCAAGGTATTGTGTGTCTCGCGGCATGAGTGTCAACAAACTTGCGGCAGCAGGGGATTGTTTTGCCTTTCATTGGGGAAAATCGGGGTTGTTTGCACCCGCGATGACCCGCGTTTGTGGGGCTGACCGCACATGACAACCGCGCCAGCCTTCGATGCGCTCGATCGCCCACCCCACCTCTTGCTGGTGGATGACGATGATCGCATTCGCGAACTGCTCAAGAAATACCTCACCCAGGCTGGCGCGCGCGTCTCGGCGGCGGCGGATGCCGCCGGGGCCAGGAAGCTGCTCGATGGCATGGATTTCGACCTGCTCATTCTGGACGTGATGATGCCGGTCGAAGACGGCTTCTCGCTGGCGGAAAGCGTCCGGAAAACGTCAAAGGTGCCGATTGTGCTGCTGACGGCGCGCGGCCTCGCAGAAGATCGCATTCGCGGGCTTTCAATTGGCGCGGACGATTACGTGCCGAAGCCGTTTGAACCCGCAGAACTTACTTTGCGCATCAACGCCATTCTCCGCCGCACCATCGCGACGCGCGGCGAGGCGCCTGAGATTGTCACGTTCGGACCGTTCACGTTCAATGGCGCACGCGGTGAGCTTGCGCGCGAAGGCGTGGCAGTGCGCCTGACTGAAGCTGAAGTTGCGCTGCTGCGCATTCTGGCGCTGCGGCCAGGCGAAGTGATCAGCCGCGAGGAATTGGCCAAGCGCACCGGCGCTGGGCTTGAGCGCTCGGTCGATGTGCAAGTGACGCGTCTGCGGCGCAAGGTGGAAGTCGATCCCCGCGCGCCGGTGTTTTTGCAAACCGTGCGCGGTGTGGGTTACAGGCTGGCCGCCGACTGATGGACGCCACTCCCAAACCACGCATGCGCTTTCGCGACATTTTGCCGAAGGGCCTCTATTGGCGGACGCTGCTGATTATCGTCGCGCCGGCGGCGTTGCTGCAGCTGATCATCACGCTCGTCTTTCTTGATGACCACTGGCAGGCGACGTCAAAACGCATGAGCCAAGGCGTCGCCGCCGACGTCGCGCTTATCATCCAACTCTACGAACGCGATCCAACGCAGGAAAATTTCGAAGCGCTGCGCGAGTACGCCATGCGTCCGCTGCGGCTTCAGATCGAGATCGAGCCTGACGCCGAGCTCGCGATCCCGCGTTGCCGCGGCTGGGGCTCAACGCTTGATGGTTATCTGCTGCGCGCGTTGCAGACCGACCTCAACCGCGAGGTTTGGTACGATTCCACCTGCCCCGGCCCGCAAGTGCTGATCCGGGTGCCGATCGAGAATGGCGTGCTGCAATTGAAAGCTTACCGCGATCGCGTGCAGGCGCGCTCCGGTCCGTTGTTCGTGACATGGATATCAGGCGCGACGATTTTTCTGATCATTGTGTCTGTGATTTTCATCCGCAACCAAGTGCGTCCAATCGAAAATCTCGCCGACGCTATGGAACGCTTCGGGCGCGGCGAAGACACCGGCTACATACGCGCGCGCGGCGCACGAGAAGTGCGCGGCGCCACGCTCGCATTTCAGGACATGCGTCAGCGGATCAAGAAGCACATCGACCAGCGCTCACAACTCTTGGCGGGCGTGAGTCACGATCTGCGAACACCGCTGACGCGGCTCAAGCTGCAACTTGCGATGATGCCGGACTCGCCGGAGATCGAAGACATCAAACGCGACCTCGCCGAGATGGAAGAAACGCTCGACGAATATCTCACGTTCGCGAAGGGCCTGGCGGACGAGACGCCGGAATTGGTCAACATCAACAAGATCGTCGACGAGGTCGTCGCCGTCACGGCGCGCGGCGGTGTGGACGTGGCGGTCGAAGGCGGCGGCGAGACTATTTCCACGCCGGGCCGCACCCGCGCGCTGAAACGCTGCCTCGCCAACTTAATCGACAACGCCGCCGCCCACGGCGACAGAGTGCGCGTTGCGATCTCCAGCACCGAGACATCGATCGCGGTATGCGTGGACGACAACGGGCCCGGCATACCGGAGGAGCTTTACGAGGAAGCCTTCCGCCCCTTCTCCCGCCTGGATGAAACGCGGTCGCGCAACCAGAAAGGCGTTGGCCTCGGCCTTGCCATTGCACGCGATGTGGCGCGCAGCCACGGCGGCGATATTTCGTTGAGTCAGAGCCCCTTAGGCGGCCTGCGCGCAGCGCTGCGGCTGCCGCGCCCGGCTTAAGGGCTGTGGATAAAATCACCCACACATACGCTCTGTTCTTTCGCGGCCCGGTGCATTGGCGCTAAGCGCGCTGGCGTCGTATAGGGCATGGCATGGACGATACCGGCGAACGTGATTGGAGCTCTCGGGCGAGGATTTGCATCGACTTCGGCACAGCTTTGTCGAAGGCGTCGATCTGCCTCGATCCGATGCTGCCGCTTGAAGTTGGCGTCAAGCCGCTGCCGATCGGGGCCATTTCGGGCGCCGAACATCCTCTGCTGACGCCTTCGGTGATTTATGTCGACGAAGGCCGCGTCTATTTTGGCCCGCAGGCGCTGCAGCACGCCCATCGCGGCGTGGAAACGGCGCGCGACCCGCTGATCTCATTCAAGACCGTGCTGGGCGCCACCAACGTTCAAGAAGCGCTGCAAACGAAGCTGCGCCCGTCGATGGATCCGACCGGGACGCTCAAGCATCGCGATGCGCTCGTGCTCTACATCGCTTATCTGGATCAGCTCATTCGCGAGGCGCTGGAGTTGGCGCCGAATATGCCGCGCGGCGTCGCCGATTCGAAGCGTCGCTACACCAGCCCGGTTTGGCGTCCGGGCAGCGGCATCGACACTGCGTTTGAGCAGATCTTCAACGAGGCTGCGGCGGTTTCGCAAAGACTGAGCGGTCAATTTCTGCTGCAAGGCGAAGGCATCTCGATCGCTCAGTGCAAGGACGCGCTTGAGCGCGCAGCACTCGCTCCCGGCAACGCCAATCTCGAAACCGGCATCTTCGAACCTCACGCGGCCGCCGCCGCAGCGCTCGCGTTCAGCTCGCAACCGACGCGCTTTGTCATCGTGCTCGACATCGGCGCCGGCACCAATGACATGGCCGCGTTCGACTTCGACGAAAGCGTCGAGCCGCCATCGCTCAGCGAAATCAAGGAAGCGCGCCAGTGCAGCGCACTCGCAGGCGATGAAGTCGACCGCATCCTGATTGAGCTGATGCTGCGCAAGGCCGGCTTCGATCGCAACAATCCGGACGATATGCGCACACTGCGCGCCGCCCGCCTCACCGCGCGTGAGCTGAAGAAGGACATTTTCCGTCACGGCAAATGCACGATGCGCGTTGGCCGCAAGATCATCACCGTGCTGGCCAAAGAGCTGGCGGAAGATCCGAACTTCCGCACCTACCAGCAGGCGCTGGCGCAGACGATCGCCGCGAGCCTGCGTGTCGTGGCGCAGCGCGCGCAAGCTGCCGGCGCTACAACGATTGACGTGGTGCTCGCAGGCGGCGGCTCGCATCTGCCGTTCCTCACCGCGCTCGTGCAGCACGCGGGCGCCAGCGTGGCGCCTGGCATCAATTTGCGCATTGGCCCGCTCTCGCCGGCCAATCCCCTCTACACCAGCATCGACAGCACGCTTCGCGATGTCTTCCCGCAGATCGCCATGGCGATCTGCGGCGCGCTGGTGGAGATGATGCCGGCGCGATGAGCGTCATGCTCAAGCTCGCGCGCAACGATCAGGGCGAGCCTGAAATTTTCCGCTCCATCCAAGGCGAAGGTCCCGCCATCGGACGGCCGCGGACATTTGTGCGCCTCTCCGGCTGCAATCTGCACTGTGTGTGGTGCGATACAGCTTACACTTGGAACTGGGCGGGCACGCCGTTCGCGCACCAGAGCGGCGCCAAGTTCGACCCAAGCCGCGAGATGATCAAACTCAGCGCTGCCGAAACTGCCGATCGCATCCGCGCGCTGCCGAGCGAAGGCGTTGTCATCACCGGCGGCGAGCCGCTCCTGCAAACAGACGCAGTGATCGAGATGATCGACGCACTTCGCGAACACGATCATCGCGCGCTGATCGAGATCGAAACCAACGGCTCGATCGCCCCCAGCGACGCCTTGGTTGATCGCATCGACTATTTCGTCGTTTCGCCGAAGCTCGCGCACTCCGGCAACGATGCCGCGATCGCGCTCAGGCCAGAAGCACTCCACCGGTTCGCGGAGATGATTTCCGCGTCGCTGAAGTTCGTGTGCAAGGACGCGAGCGATGTCGATGCGGCGGCCGCCATTGCGGACCAGTACGGCTTCCCCGCGCAACGTATCTACATCATGCCCGAAGGCACGACCTCAGAAGCCATCCACGCACGCGGTCTAACGCTGATCGAAGCCACCATCGCGCATGGCTTCAACTACAGCGATCGCTTGCACATTCACTTGTTCGGACAGAAGCGCGGCGTTTAAACGACGTCGCGCTATGGATGCCGGCGTCCTCGCCGGCATCCTTGGGCCCGCGCCGGCCTTCGACAAGCTCAGGCTGACGCTAATTTAGCGATAGTGTTAGCTATGGCGTCACGCTGAGCTTATCGAAGCGCGGGGCCACGCACCATGCCCGCGAGGACGCCAGCGCTCCATATTCACACAACGTCGCGCGCAAGATCCGGAAACACCTTCGAGACTTTGCTCATCAGGTAATCACCGTAGGAGCCGCTGAAGGCGTGCACGTTGGCCAGGTCCCAGCGCTCGCCGCTATCATCGTGCGCGCCAGCATGCGCGGGCAGCGGGACGATCTCGGCGTTCCAGCCTGGATCGAAGAAGAACGGAAATGAGAGCCGGCTTTTGCCGCTGACATTGCGGACGCGATGCGGCGTCGAGCGATAGATTCCGCCTGTCAGCCGATCGAGCATGTCGCCGATGTTGCACACCAGCGCGCCTTCGATTGGCGGTGCTTCGATCCAGCCGCTGGGCGTTCTTACCTGCAAGCCACCGTTTTCGTCCTGCGCCAGCAATGTCAACAGGCCGTAATCAGTGTGCTCGCCGACGCCCCAGCTCTCATCATCGCCGGCTGGATATTCGAATACGCGAAACAGAAGCGTTGGATCGGCGGTGTAGGTGCGACGGAAGTATTGCGCATCGAGCCCAAGGCTCAGCGCGATGCCTTCGATGATGGCGTGCGCGGAGCGGGTGGCTTCATCCATGAAGCGCAGCACGGCGTCTTTGAGTTCGGGAACCGCTTCCGGAAACAGGTTGGCGCCATGCAGCGGCAAACCGGCTGCGACGCGCGGATCGCCAGCGTTCAATTCTTCGCCGAAGTATAAGCCCTGCTTACGATCAGGCTTGCCGCTGGTGAGTTCGCCGCCGACGGGAAAGTAGCCGCGCCACGCACGCCCGCCGTGCGCCATCGCGATTTTCAACTTCTCAGCTTCCGGCAGCGCGAAGAACGCACGGCTACTTGAGTTTAGGTTTGCTAAAGTGTCAGCGCCGATTGCGTGACCTATGGCGTAGAAAAAGCCGAGATCCTTGCACGCACGTTCGATGTCACGGGCGACTTTGTGCGTTTCGCCACCTTCAAGCAGCGGCGCGACGTTGATAATTGGCAATCTCTCAGTGTTCGGCATAACGCTCATGAGTAATCAGGCGCCCGGTCAGCGCGCAGAGCTATCCGTATGCGGGCAGCCATGCACCTTGGCGCTTTGAAAATCATCCTACATGATTTCACGGAGACAACGAGAGACAAGCCCGCGCGCTAGCGGGCCGCGGGCCGGACCGACGCGACGACTTCTACCCCAGTCACACAAGCGTCGCGTCCGGCCCGTATCATCTCCCGAGCTGCCGACCGCCTGGGAACAAAACCACCGCTACCGCGTAGATGTCCGACGCGCTTTTTGTGGGGATTGCCGTGCGCTGCTGGCTATTTTTCAACAAGGACCTGGGTCCCGACGTCCCCGAAGCGCACGAAGTGCTGCGCTTTCAGGAGGCCGCGAAAGCGTTGGACATCGAATTGCTGGTACTGAAGCCCAGCGAGTTCGATCTGGTCGTCGATTCAAAACACAGCTGGTCGGCGATCTACCAAGGCCGCGAACTCTATAAGCCTGACCTCATCATCCCACGCTGCGGCAGCGAGACGAGCTATTTCACGCTCGCTGTGCTGCGCCACTTCGAGCGCCAGGGCGTTGCGATTGCAAATAGTCCGGCTGCGGTGGAGTCCGTTGCGGACAAACTTCACACGCTGCAAGTGTTGGCGGGCGCCAAACTGCCAATCCCGAAGACGATCCTTGGAAAATTTCCGGCTGACGTGGATTTGGTCGAGCGCGAATTGGGCTTTCCCGTTGTCGTGAAAAAGCTGCGCGGCACGCGCGGCGCCGGCGTCGTGCTCTGCAACAGCCGCGGCGACTTCGACGATCTTGCCGCCCTGCTCGATGGCGCGACCGCAGCGTCGGACTTCCTGTTTCAGCAATACGTCAAAGCCAGCCACGGCCGCGACGTGCGCGTGCTGGTGATCGATGGCCGCGTGGTGGCGGCTATGGAGCGTCAGTCGACGGACGGTGGCTTTAAGTCGAACATCTCGCTCGGCGGCAGTGGCAAGCCGTTCACGCCGCCGCCGCAAATGGCGGAGCTGGCGGTGCAAGTCGCGCGCGAATTGAAGCTCGATATCGCCGGCATCGACATCCTGTTCGACAAGGACGGCTATCGTATCTGCGAAGCCAATTCTGCGCCGGGCTTCCAAGGTCTGGAGAAGGCTTGCGGCATCGACGTTCCCGAACTGGTATTCCTCGCGATGGGTCGCAAGTTCGGCTTGCCAGTTCGCCATTCGGAGCGCTGGGAAAAGGCGATCGATCGCGCCGCGCGAGAAATGTTCTCAAGCTTGAAGGCGCCGGACGTTGGCGAATTGCTCGAAGACCTGCCGCAGCCGCTGATGACGGCGCCGGTGCGCGCGCGACGCAGAAAGAAACTCTGAGGACCACCGGCTTCCAACCGGCATCTTTCGATGATGTTTGCCGGCTGGAAGCCGGCGGTCCACGGAGCCCTAGCCGTTTGACGCGCGGTTGATGCGCGCTGCTGCAATCGCCGCAATCTCTTGCAAGTCGTGTACGGCGGGCCGCTCTAGAGCGGGCATGCGGTTGTACGCGTCGAGCGCGGCGATCTTGTAGGCTTCGGCGAGGGTTGGGTAGTTGAACGTGTTCTCGACAAAATAGTCCAAGCCGCCGCCGAGATTGAGCACCGCTTGGCCGATGTGGATGAGTTCAGTCGCGCCTTCGCCGACGATGTGCACGCCGAGCAGCCGGCGGGTGTTCAGGTCAAAGATCATTTTCATGAAGCCGGAATCCAGCCCCATGATGTGGCCGCGCGAGGTTTCCCGGAAACGCGCGATCCCCACCTCGTAAGGGATGCGCTTTTCGCGCACCTGTTCTTCGGTCATGCCGATGGTGGAGATTTCGGGCACCGAGTAGATGCCGTACGGAAAAAATTCCGGCGGCGCGTGCGCTGGTGCGCCAAAGGCGTGACACGCCGCGATGCGACCCTGCTCCATCGATGTGGATGCGAGGCTTGGAAAGCCGATCACGTCACCGACGGCGTAGATGTGCGGCACGCTGGTGCGGAACGTCGCTTTATCGACGGCGAGGCGGCCACGATCATCGGCGGCAAGACCGGTCGCGGCTAGATTGAGCGAACCGGTCGAGCCCACGCGGCCCGCCGCGAAGAGCACCATGTCAGCGAAGATTTGGCGCTGATCCTCAAGCTGCACCAGGCAACTCTCGGGGCCGACCTTTTCAACGCTGACAGCTTTGCTGTTGAACCTGAGGCTGACGCCGCGATCGCGCAGATCGTGGACAAACTCATCGACCAACTCGCGATCAACGAAACTGAGCAAAGTCGGCCCGGGCTCAATCACAGTGACCTTCACGTCCAACGCCGAGAAGATCGTCGCGTACTCGATGCCAATAACGCTGGCGCCGATCACGGCCAGCGAGCGCGGCAGGCGGCGCAATTCCAAAATCTCGTCGGCGTCGACAATGCTCTCGCCATCGAACGGAATTTGCGATGGGCGATGCGGCGCAGTGCCGACGGCGAGAATGATGCGGTCGCCGTGGAAGTGCCGCACGTCGCCGCGATCGGCGGTTACTTCAACAGCGTTCGGACCGACGAAACGCGCATCACCGGAAACCCAGGTCACATTGTTGCGCGCGAACTGGTGCTCAAGCACCTCGACCTCGTGATCGAGGGTGATGTGCAGGCGGCGGCGCAAATCCTCGGCGGTAATGTCGGCTTTGTTGCGATGGGCGCGGCCGTAGAAGCCGCGTTCGCGCCAGCCGGAAAGGTTCAGCACGGTCTCGCGGAGCGTCTTCGACGGGATCGTTCCGGTGTGCACACAAACGCCGCCGACGCGCCGCCCGCGCTCGATCACCAGCACGCTTTTCTTGAGCTTGGCGGTCTGCACCGCCGCCCGCCGCCCGGCAGGGCCAGAGCCAATGACGATGAGGTCATAATGCTGCGCCATGGCCGCGATGCTTGAACCGCACCGCTCGCCAATACGTTAATGTGGGAACCATGTCGGATCGCAGACGCGCCGTTCGTCCTATGACCGAACCAGGAGAGTGACCCATGCGGAAGATTATCGTCGGCGCCTTCGTTTCGATGGACGGCGTCATGCAGGCGCCGGGCGGACCGACCGAGGACCCGACCAAGGGGTTCAAACATGGCGGCTGGGTGACGCCCTATTTCGATCAAGAGTTTGGCGAAGAGGTCGATCGGGTCTTCAATGAGAAGTTCGACCTCCTGCTCGGCCGGAAAACCTATGAAATCTTCGCGGCGCACTGGCCTTACGCCGAGGGCGGCGCGGACGATGGGATCGCGAAGCTCTTCAAGGACATCAAGAAGTACCCAGTCTCGCGCTCAGGCGAAGTGGATACGAGTTGGGCGGGCACGGTGCTCCTGCGCGACATCGACGACGTGAAGCGCCTGAAGCAGGAGGATGGCCCCAACCTCGTCACACAAGGCAGCACCGAGCTGGTGCACGCGTTGCTCGCCAACGATCTCGTTGACGGGATGACGATCTTTACGGTTCCGGTGGTGCTCGGGAGCGGCAAGAAGCTGTTCGCCGATGGCTCAGCGCCACGCAGCTTCAAGCTGACGAGATCGCGCATCTCCTCGACCGGGCTTTTGATTGTTCACAACCATCCCACTTGGCCTCTTTTGATCACGCTCGATCACGCAACTACCCATTGAATCATCAGCATTTTTAGGCTTGTCGTGCTGTCGGATATTGTGGCATATTGGGGTCTGTTTGTAGGGGGGT
>Ga0163151_10000328_pt1 | contig 84416 bp, 98 predicted proteins | sample OliLakLV19MP5IB2_FD_145596 | JGI IMG/M metagenome (GOLD analysis project Ga0163151, IMG submission 145596) | Freshwater microbial mat bacterial communities from Lake Vanda, McMurdo Dry Valleys, Antarctica - Oligotrophic Lake LV.19.MP5.IB-2 | ecosystem: Environmental > Aquatic > Freshwater >...
GTATTAGGTTCTGCGCTGGCGGGCGCGGCGGGGGTATTGGTGGGGCTAATTTATCCTCGCATTGAGCCACTCATGGGAGTGATGCCGGGATTAAAGGCCTTCGTGTCAGCGGTTTTAGGAGGGATCGGCAGCATCGTTGGCGCGGTGGTTGGTGCCATCACGCTAGGACTGGCTGAAGAATTTTTGGTAGGTTATTGGAAGCCCAGTTACCGTGATGCTTTGGCTTTTGCTGTCCTTATATTGATTTTACTTTTTAAGCCCACGGGTCTTTTTGGCAAAAAAACGAGCGAGAAGGTTTAAAAATGGAAGTCGAAAACTTTAGGACTAGATTTGGCCTTAACTCCCTGTGGATGTGGTTTTTCTTATTAGCGAACGTCATTCTCTTTCAAATATTTTTTGTTGGTCACATTGCTCCTTACGCATTTTCAATTGTTATGTACGCAGGGATCAACATTATTTTGGCGGTTTCATTAAACTTAGTGAATGGCTTTACGGGACAATTTTCGATGGGGCACGCCGGTTTTATGGCCGTTGGCGCCTACACGTCAGCCTTTTTGACGGGGTATTTTCAATTGCATCTGGGAGAGAGTTTTTCAAATCCGCTTATTTCAAATAGCCTGTTTTTTTTGGCTCTGGTAATTGGGGGACTTCTATCGGCCGGGTTTGGCTATATAGTGGGCCTGCCATCACTCAGACTTAAAGGAGACTACCTGGCTATTGTAACTTTAGGCTTTGGTGAAATTATTCGTGTCCTAATTTTAAATATGGATTTCTTAGGTGCCGCTCGAGGAATGCCAGGGATAGCGGGTCTTTCCAACTTTGCCTGGGTTTATGGTTTAGTAGTTATAACAATCTTTTTTATTTCCAGAATAATTCAATCAGCTCATGGGCGGGCGTTAATGGCGGTTCGTGAGGATGAAATCGCAGCGCAAGCTATGGGAATAAATGTCACCCAAACCAAAGTGCGAGCTTTTGTTATCGGGTCCTTTTTTGCGGGAATTGCTGGCGGCTTATTTGCTCATTATTTAAGTTTTTTAAGTCCGGCAATTTTTGATTTTAACAAGAGCTTTGAAATAATTATTATGGTTGTACTAGGGGGTATGGGCAGCATCACGGGATCTTTTATTGCCGCACTGTTTTTAACAGTTTTGCGCGAGGCCTTACGGGGACTGCAAGACATTACCAAGGTCGATCTACGCATGGTAATCTATTCGCTGGTTCTTATCCTACTTATGTTAACAAGACCCAATGGACTTTTTGGCAAAAAAGAATTTTTTGATTTTCTGCCACGACGAATACGGCATTTTTTTGGTCGAAGGGGTCCGGCAACATGAGCAGCGCGATTTCACTAGAAAAACTAAGTATTCAGTTTGGCGGACTGAAAGCTGTTTCTGATCTCGACCTTAACGTGCCTAATGGCAGTATTTTTGGCCTCATTGGTCCCAATGGTGCCGGTAAGACTACAGTTTTTAATATGATCACGGGAGTGTATCAACCTACCTCAGGGCAAATCAAAACATTTTCAGAATCACTCAACGGCTTAAAGCCTCATGAGGTTACGCGAAAAGGTTTGGCCAGAACGTTTCAGAATATTCGACTCTTTAAAGAGCTAACTGTGCTTGAAAACCTACTGATTTCTCTGGATAACCATCAGGATGTAAAAAAGTATAATATTTTTACGTCAGTTTTTCTTGGTAAGTCAGTTTTGGAAAATGAGCTCGCTAAAATTAAAAAGGCATTTGAATTTCTGAAAATAATTAAATGTGAGGACCGCTGGCATTTGTTAGCTAAAAATCTGCCTTATGGTGATCAGCGTCGTCTTGAAATGGCTCGTGCCATGGCCACCGGGGCAAAAGTTTTACTACTAGATGAACCTGCTGCGGGGCTTAATCCTCAAGAAACAAATGGCCTAATGGAAACGATTCGGTCGATAAGAAAAAATCATAGTCTTACGATTTTTTTAATTGAGCATGACATGAAATTAGTCATGGGAATTTGTGAGCGGATTGCTGTTCTGGAGTACGGCATAAAAATAGCTGAAGGCACGCCACAAGAAATTCAGAAAAACCCAAGAGTGATAGAGGCTTACTTGGGAAAGGAGACGGTGACAAATGCTTAAGGTCGACAACCTTTCAGTCTCCTATGGCGCCGTCAAAGCGGTGAGGCATGTTTCTTTTGATGTGCCAAAAGGTAAAATAGTAACTTTGATTGGCGCTAATGGAGCCGGAAAGACTTCTGTTTTGCGCTCTATTTCGGGGCTGGTAAAACCTGAAGGCGGGCAGATAATATTTAAAAATCATTTGATCACAAAATTAAAAGCCCATGAGATAGTTAGAATAAAAATTACCCATGTACCTGAGGGTCGGGGAATTTTTTTAAATCTAACGGTCGAAGAAAATTTAGACCTCGGCGCCTGGACCGCGCCTGATAAAAACTCTCTTAAAGCTGATCTCGACTATGTTTTTGAACTTTTTCCGAGATTAAAAGAGCGCCTAAAGCAAAACTCAGGAACTTTATCAGGTGGCGAGCTTCAAATGTTAGCTATTGGGCGTGCGCTCATGAGTCATCCTGAATTACTTCTTTTGGATGAGCCAAGCTTAGGATTAGCGCCTCAAATGATTCAGAGAATTTTTGAAATTGTACAAAAAATTAACTCCCAGGGCACAACGATTTTGTTGGTGGAGCAAAATGCTTTGCAGGCTTTAAGGATTTCACATTTTGGAGTTGTGCTCGAGACTGGTACCGTTTTGTTAAAGGGTGAGGCCAAAGACATTTTGAAGTCAGATCAAGTAAAAAAAGCCTATTTAGGGGAATAAAAAAGACCTATGAAAAATCACGTTAGATTGCTCTTGGCACTTATATTGGGACTAGCGCTTGGTCTTTTTTCACATTCTTACAGTGACCAGGAGTTTTTGCAATTTTTAAGTACTAGCATCCTTGCACCTATAGGCAGAGTATTTTTACGCACTATTTTTATGGTTGTAGTACCCATGGTTGTCTCAGCATTAATACTTGGAATTTATGAACTCACGCATTCTCAAGGGTTAGGGAAGATAGCCTTGACTACATTAAAATTTACAGTGATATCGAGCGCACTTTCAGTGATTGTCGGGATTAGTTTAGTGAACTTGGTCAAACCGGGTAAAATCTCATCTCTGGTTAGCATGGACGGCGGAATGGCTAATATTGACGATATTGAAACTAAGGCCAGCGCCACAAAACCGCTCAGTGAAATTCTGGTGAGCATCATTCCCGACAATCCCTTGCGCTCGGCTTTAAATGCCCTTGAGGGAGAGATGCTCTCGCTCATGTTTTTTTCTCTGATTTTTGGTTTGGCATTTGGATTCACGGCCAAAGAAAATAAATATGGCGAGGGGGGGTTGTTTTCTGTATTGGAGCAAGTTTACGCCACGTGTATGAAGATCGTAGAATTTGCCATGAGGCTGGCGCCACTTGCGGTGTTTTCGTTAGTGTTTAATTCAGCTTTTAAGTTCGGTCACGGAGTTTTTGTTTCTCTCTTTGCCTACATTTGCGTTGTTGTAGTGGGGCTACTTATTCAGCAATTTGGCGTTTATACTTTTTTATTAAAAACGTTTACCAAGTGGTCACCAAGAGAATTTTTTGGTCACTGTCGCGAGGTTTATCTCTATGCTTTTTCGACAGCGTCTTCGAACGCAACGCTACCAAAAGCCCTAGCTACGGCTGAACACAACTTAAAATTGTCAAAAAAGATTTCGCGATTTGTTCTTACAATAGGTTCAACCGCTAATCAAAACGGCACGGCTCTTTTTGAGGGCGTAACCGTACTTTTTTTAGCCCAACTTTATAACGTTGATCTTTCGCTCGGCCAGCAGGTTCAAGTGGTATTAATGTCGATACTGGCTGGAATTGGCACGGCCGGAGTGCCGGGCGGCTCGCTTCCGCTTATTATGATATTGCTCAATCAGGTGGGGGTACCCGCTGAGGGGCTTGGCCTTATTTTAGGAGTTGATCGGTTTCTTGATATGTGTCGTACTACGGTGAATGTTAGCGGTGATCTAGTCATTGCCGCCATTGTCGACGAAAGGTCTAAAACATGAAAGTTTTTTTTAGGGTTTTTATTTTGAGTCTGAGTTTGGGGCTGAGTTCCTGTGCCCTTTTGTTTTTTAAAAACCCCGAATTGAAAGTAGAAAGTGTTGAACTTGAAAGAGTTGATTCAAAGGACCTTTTACTAAATGTTAAACTTCACGTTAAAAACCCTAATTCTTTTAATTTAGAAATTTCACAGATCGATTATAAAATTATTATTAACGAGAGCGCGGTGGCCGATAGTTCTGTCACCAAAAAATATGAAATACCTAAAGAGGGTGAGACTACTCTGACCCTTCCAGTAAAATTTAGTACAACGGATCTTATCGGCTCTGCCCTTGAAATATTAGTCTCGAAAAAGTTTAGTTATAAAATGGCAGGAGTCATTCGACACAAGGGTATGCGGGTGCCCTTTTCAAGTGAAGGTGATTTAAGAAAAAAGGTATTTCAATAGAGAGTGCTAATCTCGCAAGTAATGACATGAAATTCCACCATTTCTTTCGAAATACCTCTGATGATATTCTTCGGCAGGGTAGAACTTTTGTGCGGGTGCAATTTCTGTCACAATAGGGTTTTTAAATTTGCCTGAGGCTTGCCATTTTTCTTTCGAGACTATAGCCTTTTTTTCCTGCTCTTCAGAGTGACAATAAATCACTGAGCGGTATTGAGTTCCTGAGTCTGGACCTTGCCGATTTAAAGTTGTGGGATCATGTAACCTAAAAAAATAATCTAAAACAGTCTCAAATGAAATTTGTGTTGAATCAAATTCAATTTGAACAACTTCGGCATGGCCCGTTTGGCCAGTACAAATATCCTTGTATGAGGGGCTTTCGGTTTTTCCGCCACAATACCCACAGGTGGCGCTTAAAACGCCCTCAACTTTACGAAGAAGGTCTTCGACCCCCCAAAAACAACCAGCGCCTAAAGTGGCAAGCTCAGTGTTTTTCATCGCCACCCTTTTCTTTCACATTTTTAAACAAATCCAAGAACTCACCGTAGCCTTCTTCTTTTAGTTTGGCGATTGGTATAAACCTCATCGACGCAGAATTCATGCAGTATCTTTTTCCTGTAGGCTTGGGACCATCACTAAAAACGTGTCCCAAGTGGGAGTCACTATTTTTTCCACGTACCTCTGTTCGGGGGTACAGGAGCTTCCAATCGGTTTTTGACAAAACATTTTCAGCGACTAGCGGTTTGGTAAAACTTGGCCAGCCGGTTCCTGAATCAAATTTATCAAGCGAACTAAAAAGAGGATCGCCAGAAATGATATCCACGTAAATTCCGTTCTCCTTGTTATCCCAGTATTCGTTCTTAAAGGGTGGTTCCGTTCCCTCTTCCTGAGTGACATTGAATTGGACTATAGTGAGTTCTTTCCTTAAATCTTTGCCGATGAGACTTTTCTTCCATTTTGTTTGAGACACTAGTTTTTCCTCTGCTGCTACGCAACCCCACTGATAAAATATAATCATGACGATAACAAATAACTTCTTATTAATCACGGCTCGCCCCCTCCAGATACTCTAAAAAAAAACGAGTTAAAGTCAAGGTGCAAGAGTGTCCAACGGTTTAGTTAGGGATACGGATTTCATACTTAATGCTTTGGCAACATAATCTTTTTTGACAGTAGGCCTATGTACGGGTCTATCAAACCAAAACTGAAGTGGTTCGCTAAGGCCTATTCCGTGCATAAAATTATAAACGGCCTTTTTTAACCCCATTCCCAGCATATCATGATCGACAGGGGTGGGGTCGGTAAACGGAATTGCATTTTTCGCAAACACTCCTTCAAGGGGCACTTTTTGAGGTAAAAGTGAAATTCCAAATTTTTCGGGATTTTTACCGACAGGGCTATGAGTAGTCGCCACAAAGCGATGCCAAAAAGCCGAATTGATACAGCCAAGAAAAAAAAGTTGCCGCACGACTTCAAGAGAATCTATTGTCTCTTGTTCGGTCTCAGTGGGAAAGCCATACATCAAATAGGCGTGAACCAAAATTCCCTGCTCGCTAAAATTACGAGTGACTTGGGCGACCTGTTCTATAGTTAACCCTTTGTTAATGAGATTGAGAATTCGCGGGCTAGCGACCTCAAGTCCTCCTGTAACGGCGACGCAGCCAGCGTCGGCCATAAGTTCTGCCACCTCACTGGTGAATTGGCTGTCAAAGCGCAAGTTCCCCCACCAAGTGATTTTGAGGCCTCGATGTATGATGATTTCCGAGATACTTTTTAATAGGTGCGGCCTCATCGACAAAGTGAAAGCCCGTCTGCCCGGTTTCACGAATAATTTTTTCTATATTGTCGACAATGTGTTCGGCGCGCGCGGGTTCAAAACGACTGATGTAATCAAGACTTGTATCGCAAAAGCTACACTTCTTCCAATAGCAGCCATGGGCTAAAATCATTTTATTCCAGCGAAAGTCGGACCACATTCGATGCATCGGGTTCGGCAGTTCCATCATTGAAATATAATTGTCGAGGTTGAGGCCATCAAAAGTAGGCGCCGGAATGCTTTTAAATGAAATATTGCTGCCAACACCAGACTTATATTTCTTAATTTCGCCGCTTTCTAATGTCCAAGTACGAATAAGTGAGCTCTGAGGGGCTCGTTCGCCCAATATTTCTAACAACTGCTGTAGCGGCTTTTCGCCATCATCAAAAACTAAATAATCAATGAACTCAAAAATACGCTTATCAGAAAGCTCTCGAAGTTCTGTGTTAACAAAACCACCGCCCATTACGATTTTAATATCAGAGAATGTATTTTTAACCGTAGAGGCAATTCTCAAGGCTCCATAAAGATTTCCCGGAAAAGGCACGGTTAAACCGACGACGTCGGGTGAAATTTCAGTGAGATAAGTTTTGGTGAGCTCCTCGATCAATTCATCAATTAAGGTCTTTGGTGTTTTGAGATTTTCATATAATGGAGAGAATGATATTTGCGAAGAAGCAAGTTCTTCGGCATAGCGAGAAAATTCAAAGCGAGGATCGATGCCAGACTTAATAACATCTGCGATGTCGTCTAAAAACAGACTGCCAATATATTTGGCCTTATCTTGCGTGCCCAGTACGCCAAAGAAGTCGTTAATTTGGGGATGGTTATTTAGATGAGTGAAGCGAGGTCCCTCAGGGACCAAATGTCTTTTGGCTAAGCGTAAAGAAACCGTCGGATTGTTGCCGCGCAGAAAATCGACTACGGATGAAATACAATCGCTGTAATCACTAAAGGCGCTAATGAAAAATTGAATATTTTCTTTAGCTAAAGAGGACTCGTTTAAATTTTCTTTAATTCTTAATAGTCCTTTGGGAGAGAAAAGCGAGGAAGCCAAATCTAAACCGAGATCTCTTTGCTGAACCTCGTATCCTTGCTCGCGCAAGTAAGACGTCAAATACGCCGTTGCAGGATAGGGCGTGTTTATTTGGGTCATCGGGGGAGTTATCAGCAGGACTTTCATGGGTTTGGATTTAACATAAGGGTAAGGTTTTGTCTAACTGAGGGACGAAGTATAAAATTTACAGCTTGTTGAGCGGGTTGGTCCTGAACTCAGCGTAAATGTATGCGGGCCCTGTACCAAAATCTTTAGGTTTATAACACTTGGTTCCAGTCCAACCTTAGTCCAGTTAACCACTCACTTTATCGCCTCCCCCACTAAGCCGATAAAGAGACATGATATTCGAAGATCTAGTTGGCAAGACTTTTCAAGAAAATGAATTTTACGAGTTATTGCTGTTCGATATTGAAGAGAACTTTGAGCAGTACTTTTCTAAATTTATTCACTTTTATTTTGATAGAATTGAAGACAAGAAAATTAGAATCAATGAAGTGGTTTACTTTATAGATTCAAAAGAATTAAACCAAAAAGGTCGAAAAATTGTCGAGAAAAGAGAGTGGTTTGAAATCGCTGAAAATCATAACCATTTCAATTTGCTACTTTGTCGTTTTGACAGAACTGGATTTGTCTCATCTATCTTTAAAGACTCAACTCGCACCGAAGAGTGGAAGCTTGGCTGGGCTGATGAGAGGCCTGACCTGGGACCTATGACACCTGAAGAAATTCGACAAGCGTTTCAGGAATTAGCAGGCATGTTTGAAGATCAACAGGAAAGACAAAAACTAAGATCTAAAAAAGCCGTATAGCTTAGACTCGTTATTTAAAAACTCTGCCGGTGAGGGGTGTTTCAAGGACTCTTTTGCCAACCGATGGGATTTTGACATCAAACCTTCTCGTATTTTCTTTTGTTCAATATCTGAACACAAACTAAGTGCTTTCTTATGATCGTCATAGTCGTGCATTAACAGTTCATTGTTTGCGATACTAAAATACAATCTTACAAACTCTCGACGCCGATTAATCTTGTATGTCCGAATTAATAGGTCTTTGAGTTCCGAAAATCCGGACACCAATTCTCGCTGTTGCACTTAAACCCCCCAGTTAGGAAGAAGTTTAAAATTGCAAGAATTGAACTAATTTACTCGAACCAAGAAATAATGCATTTAGACGACGTTCGATTTCGGGCAAGGGGGTACGCCCCCCTTTTGCTAAATATTTCCATGACCGGCGATTTCAGGATTTTCCAAAATAAACTCTTCAAGCCGTGCCTTAATTGCATCCCGCACTTCACGAAAATTCTCTAAAGAGCCACCAGGATCCTGAAATGGCCAATGAAGTTTTTTAGCCCGATTCAAAAAAGCAGGACAGACTTCATCCTGACAAAGTGTAATTACTAAACTGATTTCTTGAGTCCCCACGTCTTCCACAGATTTAGATCGATGCCCGGATATATCAATCTCAATTTCTTTCATAACCGCAACGGCCAGCGGATTTACTTTTGTAGCCTTGCTTCCGGCGCTAAAAACTTGCGTGCTGGCGCCAAAAAGTTTTCGTGCAAGGCCCTCGGCAATTTGCGACCTTGCTGAATTGGCAACGCACAAGAATAATATCGTCATTGGCACAGACTCCCATAGAACTAGCCACTAGTCGAGATAAGGCCTTCCTCGACCGTCAATTCCTTCGGATTATGTCAAATGAATATTAACATAAAGGCTGTACCTAATAGGAGGCCAAAATGGGCAACAAAAAGACTGATAAGTTTCGTAAGAATCACGATACCTTGCTGCAACTTCTAGAAAATCTAAAACTCTATCTTGAGGCTGATCGAGTTGCGAAAGAAGCAAAAGATGCCTGTCGGGTAGTGGGTAAAATCGCCGGCCTTTTAATTATGAATATGGCACATGAAGATAAGAATCTTTTTCCTGAGCTACTCGGCTCAAGCAATAAACAAATAAAAGATGCCGCCGAAAAATTTGCTATCGAAACTAAAAATGTGCGTAAAGTGGCGGATAAGTTTATGTCTAAATGGGTAGTCATTAAAAATGTTCAAGCTCAACCGGTGGATTTTATTAAAGATGCGAATACGCTAATTACGTCACTTTCCGAGAGTCTGGAAAAGAAAAACACCCAGTTTTACGACCTTGTAGATAAACACGCCGCTTAAAACGTGTGCGCTAAAATTATCAGGGAATTTCGAAATGTAAAGTGTCTTCTTTAGCTTTGTCCTTCAATTTCACATCTACACTATGTGCACTCTTGAAGGTTCTGTCGATTCGAAAATGATCACTTTCTTTGTACACAGTCAGCCGAACGCTTTTGCCTCCGATGTTGGCAAAAGCTTCCATACCTAAGTCATTAAACTTCAATCCTGCAGTCTTATAGCCAACCACAAAAACATCTAAAGTCTTGGCTCCCGGGACGAGCTGAACGGTAAAAAGCTTTCCCTGTGCCTCCAGGCGTTTGGCAATTTCCTGCGTGTCATGTAAGTCGTCTGTTTGTGCATGAAGGTAAGAGGTCAAAAGTGATAGAATAAGTAAAAACATTAGTTTGTTCATATAAGCCAATACGAGAGCAATTTTGATGCCACCCGTCTTCTCTTTAGTACCTACTTTTGGCGTCTTGTGGGACAACAATTCCCACAATCAGGGCGAAATGACCGAACTGGACCTGTGCCCAATCGATTTATTTTGTGACGCCAAATTATTCGTTTTAAGAACTCTCAAAAAAAGCTAACATAATTTCTTTGAGAACTAGGAATAAAAAAATTGGATTATAGCCAGACCCCCGTATTTGAGTTTTTGTCACAATATGCTTATCAGCCGGGACTCATCTACGGCTTAATTGTCGTTATGATGGTGGCGAGCGCCTTTGGCTTACCGCTGCCCGAAGAAATAACCATCATTAGTGTGGCGATTTTAGCCCATATGGGTGCACATCCTGACAGATTTCCACCACCCTTTCCTGATGCACCGGTAGTCAACAAGTGGACAGCATCAATAATCACTTTAGCCGCAGTTTTAATTAGCGACATTGTCGTTTACCAGATTGGGCGCAAGTCAGGTGCTTTGCTAACTACGCGGCCTACGTTTAAGAGATTTTTTGATCACGGAAAAATGCAGAAAGTAAAAAAATGGACTCATGACTATGGGGCTTGGGCAGTTTTCTTTTTCAGATTTATGCCGGGTATAAGATTTCCAGGACATATTTTTTGCGGACTTATGAACCTGTCTTTTTGGAAATTTATCTTGATGGATTCCTTTGCTGCCCTAATTAGTATACCCACGCAATTGGTTTTTGTGGCGACTTATGGCGACGAAATAATTGCCAACATCATTAAGTTTAAGATTTACGTATTTGGATTTATCGCGATCGTAATCCTTGCTCTTATAATGAAAAAAGTTTTTTTTTGGTCCGTCGCTAAAACTGATAATGTTTAGGCCGCCCTCACTGCTGGCACACCCGAAGTTTTTGGAAGCTTAATTACAAATCGCGTATTGATACTCTCACTATCGAATTGAATCTCTCCATTGTGTTCTTTAATTAAGCTAATACAAATACTCAAGCCCAAGCCCGCTCCATTACCTATATCCTTTGTAGTAAAAAATGGCTGAAATATTTTTTCTCTTACTTCGAGTGGAATTCCTGGTCCCGAGTCCGTAATGCTTATCAGGACAAAATCACGCTGCTCATTTACATCAATTCGAATCCAACGATGGTCAACTATCTTGACCGCATCAAAAGCATTGTAAAGTAAATTTAAAAATATCTGCGCAATTTGTACGGGCCGACAATTCAGAGTAATATTGGGGTCTATTTCAGGGCAAGAGAGTTCTATGCCATGGCTCTTAAAGCGTGTCTTACAAAAATTTAAGGTGTCAGAAATAATTTTTTCGAGCGCAACCTTGGTCGTGGGCTCTTTGTCGCCTTCGCGGGAGAAAGATCTTAGCGCCCGTATTATTTTAGATATTCTCTCTGAGTTTTCGACGATTTTTTCAGCCAAATAAATATTTTTGGTGACATCCGATTGGTCGCGTTTTGCCATAGAAATTATTTGATGAGCAAAGCCCTCGATAATTGTAAGCGGATTGTTAATTTCATGAGCGATGCCGCTACTCATTTCGGCGAGTGACGCTAAGCGAGACCGATAGGCGCTTTTAATTCTCTCTTTTAAGACTTGCTGGATTTCTTTCTTTCGTAGTCCGTAAGCTACAAAATTTATGAGGGCAATTACAGTGGCGCCGGCTACAACTAATCTAGCCGCGGGTTTATTGAGATTATCAAATATCGCAAAAAATATTCCGACTGTAAATAAGAAACAAAGTAACTGCAAAAAACTACCGCGATTTACGCTTTTTGAAAGTGAATTTAGCCGCAAATATCTCATCAATTATTTATCGGCCAAACCTTCAAAAATCTTTTGGCAATCTCAAATTGAGTCGGCTGATTGACACTACTTTTGTTTTTGTTGAACGGGCTCGTTTACGAAAATCACCAAATCTGAAATAGGGCCGTATATATAGTGATTGAGTAAGCCCAATAGCTCACTTTCTTTATATTCCGATGTGTCAATAATTCGAATCGAAAGAACACCTGATGTCGGATTTCTCTTTTTGAGTCGCGAAATAGTTCCATCAAAAAAATCAGTGTGAAAATTGCCGGCTATAAAAAATCGGGGTACAGTAGAGATTTCATTTTCAAGGGAGTAGGCCATCACATCGTCTGTCAAGCATTGTGCCTCAAAATAATTCTGGTGCTTTTCGGCAGGAACATGTTCCCCCATCGCCTTGGTGAAGCGTTCCCAATAATTTGCGCCGCCCATTTCAAAGCCAGGGGGAATCAGTTGGGGATCGGCAGACTTGATTCCTCCTTTTGTCACGGGTGCTTTTTCCTCGCGCGTAAGATTGATGCCTTTGAGATCTCCTTCAAACTTCTTTAGGGTTTCTAAAACAGGTACATAAAAAGGGGCGGTGGATTTACCAACGGTCGCAGTCAAAAATTCGAGTGCCGTTATTTTGCCACTCATAAAATCGCTGTAAAGCAACTTATTTTGCACCTTTTGGGTAACCGCTAAAAACTCCCAGCCCAATGAAAATCGGCCTTTAAGGTGAAGGCGGGTAACCACCTCTTCAATAATTCTAGCCTCCAAAATTTGTACTTCGGTTGTATTATGTAGTTCACCTATGGCAATAGTTTGGGAGACGGCGGCCCGAATGCTCAAATCTTCAAAGGTCAGTTCACTTAAAGTCTTTACGTCCAATATGCGGTGGTGCCAGGTGGCAGACGCCGCGGTAGCTACGGAAATACTTAACAACATTGCAATTGAAAAAATCTGTATTTTCATATTATTGGTCCCCCAAACATTTGGCGTGGACATTATCGATTTGAGTTTTAATTTGTCGAAATTTAGAAAAAAACGTGAACCATTCAATCGTAGCACCAACCTGTAATTTCTCGACACCAGTAAGACCACAATAGCCATATTGTTTATAGCAAATGGCGTGTGAATCGAACGCGAACTCCTCAAGGGTCGTACAATTCGGAATGCGTGAAATTCGATTGTCGTAGAGCATTCCCATAAGACAAAGACCGGTATTATTGATAAAGTTACTTAGATCAGGATTCCAAACGGTCGCTTTTTCTTGGAATTTCAGGCAGTAAGGATAGGCAAAACTGGTAAGGTAATCGGAGCCGTTATCTTTGCAGTTTAAATGTCGCTCTAACTCTAGATAGTAATTACAGTCAAACTTGGTCGGCTGTGGCCACTCAGAGCTTTGAGCTGAATTTAAAAAAACCGAAAAAAGAAGAGAAAGAATTTTTAAAGTCATAAAACAATAGTCTTTTGCAGAGGTAAGTTGCCAATTTCAATCATTACAGCGTCGGTGGTTTTTTCTGGGGTTTCCACAATCAATTTATATACACCTGGATTTAGAATTATAAAAAAAGTGCCGTCGGGATTCACTCTATATGATTGAGTATACTTTTCGCCACTAATTTTAAGAGTTGCATTTTTTACTGGTAAATTATTATCTATTACCTGGCCATAAAATCCTGCTTCTTCAAGACGTTTAAACAACAAAGTCCAGGCGGAGCGCAGCTTTTTTACAGTGGCGTCGCGGTATTTGCCGTATTCCGGTTGAAAATCCTGATTCAATTCAATAACGAATGGAATGACTTGGTATTCGTGATACATCCAACTTATATCATCCCCATCCACTCCGTAGAGAATTTCCCAGGGGACCCCGGCCGTGTATGTTCCTCCCCCACTGTCAGATTTTATCCTGCTGGCCAACTCCTGGCCAATAGGTTCCACGACAGATGCCGTTTCTACACGTTGACCATCACAGCCATAAGGATACAGCACAAGCTCGCCGTAGGAGTGGAATGAAATATCAAACACAGGTCTAATTTGCGCCACTAAACCCATGAGCGCCTGTGTTTCGGGCTCAGATCCCGGTGATTCGCCACGGTAAGTGTCTGTGTTTTTATTACTACTGGAGCCATTACAGCTGGCCCATCCGTAAGGATAATTACGATTGATGTCCACGCCATATCCGCCGCGAGTATTTTTTCGCCACCAATTATCCTCGGTCCAAACCTTGTTGTTTCCATCAACATTGAGCATAGGTACAACCCAAATCTCATAAGAATTTACCCAGCGGGTAAGTACGTCGTCTGACAAATAATTGTTGATCAAGACTTCAATGAGGTCTAGCGGCACTTCGGGTGTCATGACCTCGCGTGCATGGTGCATTCCATTAAATAAAATAGCCGGCTCACCAACTTCATGCACATCGGGGTTGTCAGAAATTTTGAGCGCCCAAATGTCGCGGCCCTCGAGTGATTTTCCAATAGACACAAGTTTTGTAATGCCTGGATATCGCGAGCTATAATCCTTAAGAAGGGCCTCAATTTCATCAGGTGATTTGTAATCTTCATCTACATTTTCAACTCTTATAATAATTTCGGGGTTAAAGCCCTGGGCTTTCAAAAATTCAATCTGTTTTTCGTTGACTAGCACCTGCACACTCTTTTGACTATAATTTACTCCGGCGACATCTACTCCATGTTGCTGCAAAAATAAAATTTGGTTTTTGTAGTCTGTAAGCTGGAGGTTTGCGCGAAATCTTTTTGCGGGACTGACCATTGCGCCCATAAAAATGGCAAGGACAAATACGATTATAAATTTCAGCACAAAATTATACTTTTTCATCTATTTTTTCTCCTAAATTTAATCGACGTAAATATAAAAGTAGCAACATTCCAGGAATGGCAGCTAATGTGCAGAACAAAAAGTAAGAAGACCAACCCATTTGCTTAGCCAAATACCCAGTAGGCGTTCCGATAATTACACGAGGGACACCAGCGAGACTCGAAAGCAGAGCATACTGAGTGGCAGTAAATTTTCGGCTAGCAGTATTTGACATAAAGGATACAAAAGCTATGGAGCCAACAGCCGCCGTTATATCTTCAAACGAAACCACAGCGCCATAAAGCCAAAGGTTTTTTTCTGCCAAGGCTACAAAAGTAAAACCAAAAGTAGATGCCGCCTGTAAAAATCCCGCAATCCACAAAGAGCCCCAGATTCCAAAAAAATACACAATTGAACCGCCTAAAATGGGACCGACCCAACTTAATGTAGGGGCAATGGTTTTGGCTATGATGGCGATTTCAGTTTTTGTATATCCCCTGTCAAGGTAAAAAGGGGCGAGCATATTTCCAGCCATGTTATCGCCAACTTTGTAAAGCACGATAAACAACAATATCACAATTGCGGATTTTCGATTAAAAAATTCTTTAAACGGGAGAACGAGCGCTTCAGCCATAGTTTTTGGTTTTATATTTCCGGTTTTAGGTTCAGGCGCTTTGATGGTAAAAATAAGATTCAATCCCATAATAGCAGCCATTATGAGATAGACATACTTCCAGGCCATATGATCCGCCAAGAGGAGAGCCAGGGCACCAGTAATCAGTAGGGCAATCTTGTAACCATAAGTGTAAAGTGCAGTACCCAATCCTAATTCTTCATCCTTGAGAGTTTCTAGGCGGTAGGCATCGACGACAATGTCTTGAGTGGCGCTGAAAAAAGCGACAAGCAGAGCCATTACAGCAAAGCCCCATAAGTGGTGAGCAGGGTTGATTAGCCCCAATCCACATATTAATACTGTGAGGGCCAGCTGTGAAAACGCCAACCAACCTTTTCGATGTCCTAAAAAAGGTAAGGTGAAGCGATCCAAAAACGGTGCCCACAAAAACTTTAACGTATAAGGCAAGCCCACAATTGCAAAAATACCAATGACGGTGAGGTCGACTCCGGCTTCCTTGAGCCAGAACTGCATTGTTCTAGAAGTCAAAAACAGTGGCATGCCTGAAGCAAATCCCATGAGAAGAGAATAGAAGAATGGCGGTTGCTTTAACGCCACGACCATTTGTTTAAAGGAGTGCTTTTGCGCCATACCTTGATAGGGTAGGGCCAGATATTAGTTGTGGCAAGACCTTATTTACGGGAATATTAGGTCTGTGAAGTATACATATCTCCTGCTTTTATTTTGGATTAACAACGCTTTTTCAGAGATGCCCAACCCAGTTATCCGAGGAGATCGAAAGGTAGCAAAAGTGGCGTTAACTTTTGATGCTTGCCCAACAATTCCTCAGGGAAAACTTGAAGAGCGCGTGATAGAAATTTTAAAAAGAACTCAAACGCCGGCCACGCTATTTATTAGCGGGCGCTGGGCCAAAAAGCAAAAACGTCTGGTTAAAAAACTGAGTCAAAATCCACTTTTTGAAATTGCCAACCATTCTTATTCGCACCCACATTTTTTAGAAAAAAAAGATGAGGAAATAAAATGGGAGCTCGAAGAAACCCAAAAAATACTAAAATCAATCACGGGTAAAACGCCCACACTTTATCGTCCGCCCTTTGGTGAATATGACGAAAACACGGTTAAAGTCGCAAAGGAACTTGGGCTAACGACTGTTGAGTATGATTTGCCGTCGGGAGATCCTGACCCTAACTTTACAAAAGAAGTTTTAGAAAAATCAGTTGTCACAAAAGCCAGAAATGGTTCAATAGTAGTGATGCACATGAACACCAGGGGCATTCACACAGGAGAAGCTCTCGAAGAAATAATCAAGGGCCTAAAAAAAAGAGGCTTTACACTCGTTAAAGTGTCAGATTTATTTGATCGGTAAAAAGTCTAGTGCTGCCCGACGTTAGCCCGAAAATAAAAGCAGCCATAATGATTTGAAAGGTCTGTGCCGAATAGACTCGTGAGTTATCTAACTACTCAGGAGTGTTAATATGGCTATGGCAATCATTGGTTTTATATCTCTATATCATGTCGCCGAGTTTTTTATTGGCTTGGTAGGCGTCTTTGGAATTGCCCTCGTTTTAGAGCGATTCAAGGCCCTCTATTTTGTCTATCCTATCAAGACCAAAGAATTTATGGATCAAGTTTTAGACTTGCTTTCAAATGACAAACGAGAAGAAGCCATCGCACTGTGTGCAACATATAAAGAAAAGCCTCTTCCCTACGTTATTAAACGAATTCTTGAGCGATCAGATAGAGACGATGAATCCATAAGGATGTCTTATGATATTGGCACCTCAGAGGTAGCTCCTGGTATAATAAGACACCTCAATCACTTACCGATGATCTCAAATGTTGTAACTCTGATAGGTCTATTGGGGACAGTTGCGGGTCTTATTATAGCGTTTGACGCCTTAAGCTTGGCCGATGCCTCTCAAAGAAATACCGTACTCACGCAAGGCATTTCGCTCGCCATGACTGCTACGGCGGCCGGTCTTGCGGTTGCAATTCCTGTTATGTTTATATATTCCTTTTTATACACTCGCCAAACTAAACTTTTTTCAGAAATAGATAATAATGCTCTTAAAGTGATGGAACATCTTTTTGATCGTGGAAATGGTTTTGATGTTGATAAAGTGTATCCTTCACGAGGGTCAGCACCTCCGCCACCTAAAACTAAGCAGTCAGCCTAATCGAGGTCACACATGCGTTGGAAAAAGACTAGGGCCTCAGACAATACTTTTGATATTAATTTGGCTCCAGTTTTGGATATTATTATTTCAATAGTATCGCTCTTACTTTTTAGCGTGGCGCTTATCGAAATCAAAATGATAGAAACATCCGTTCCTCAAGTCGTTAAGGACATGGTAGAAAAAATTGAAAAACAAGAAGAGCTGGCGCAAATTCAATTAAAAATGTCCAAGAAAAATGGTTTTACTTTTGAGATCGACAACAAAGGGAATAAAGAATCAGTGGCTGTGCCCCTTTCAACTGGTAAACCTGATTACGTGAAACTCCAAGAAGAAGGCAGCAAAATTAAGAAACGCTATCCCGCTGTATTTTCCCTTTCTGTTTTGCCCGAAAAAGATTGGTCCATGTCAGAAATTGTTTCCACTCTTGATCATGTTCGAAAAATGTCTCCTCAGCAGACAGTTGAAATTCAAGACCCGACAAATGGCAATAAAGTTTCTACGGATTTTATGTTTCCAAACGTGGTCTTTGCCAATATTTTAGGAGAGTAATATTGTGGGAATGAAAAGGCATCTTGATCGCAGAAACTCTTCTAGTTTTAAAATTCAAATTACTTCACTTGTTGACGTTTTTGTAATTATGCTGGTGTTTTTGCTCAAAAGCTACTCTACAAATCCAATTGCTATCTCAGTCTCCAAAGATCTCACTTTGCCAGAGTCTTCAAGCACCGTAGATCCTAAAGAGATTATCAATCTTGTGGTAGCGCGCACCGGAATTTTTGTTGATAGTGAAAAAATTTTGGATCTTGTCGATGGGGTTATAAATCCAAAAGATGTGGATCCCAAAGATAACTCAAACTTACCGTTATTATTTAAAGTCCTCGACGATCACGCTGGTCGACTCAGAAAAATTGCAAACGTCAACGAAACTGTCGAATTCGACGGGAATGTCCTCCTTCAAGCAGATCGCTCTGTGCCTTATGAGCTTTTGCAAAAAGTAATGTACACTTCGATGATGGCTGGCTACGCCAACGTAAAGCTCGCTGTCTACGCAAAGTAAATAATTAATTCGTTGACCGACCATCTCAAGTTAAACATAATCTCATTGAATTTTTATAATGGAGGAACTTATGAAATTAAGAGGTTTTATTTTGTCATTGTTTTTATGCGGACAAACTTTTGCCGCTACTTACATTATCGATCCGGCTCATACCGGCGTGCAGTTTAAAATTAAGCATTTAATGGTCTCAAATGTGTCCGGGCGATTTGAGGGGTTTGAGGGAGCTTTCGATTTTGACGAAAAATCAGGAAAACTCGAAAAGGTGACTACAAAAATTAATATTGATACCATCGATACTAACGAGAAAAAACGGGACACTCACCTTAAAAGCCCAGATTTTTTTGGTGTGAGAGATGCTAAAAATAATCTTGTTTCTAAAAATCAATACATGACCTTTACAAGCAAGAAAGTTGAAATGTCAGGTGATAAGCCAACTAAAGTTGTGGGCGATCTTTCGATGAACGGCATTACTAAAGAAGTGAGTCTCAATGTCGTTTATAATGGTGCCGCCAAAGATCCTTGGGGTAATGAACGTATAGGTTTCGAGGCTACTACAGAACTTAAGCGTAAGGATTTTAACCTTACATGGAACAAAAATTTAGACGCTGGTGGAGTTGTGGTTGGTGATGATGTAAAAGTCATCATAGAAGGCGAAGCGATTAAGAAAAAATAGGTATGATTTAATGATGACAGCTTTGGTGTTTTTACATGCGAGTATTGGCGAGGTGGCCGCTTTAGCTTTTCTTTGGGTGTCAATCGAACTGTTTGAGCCAACCGCCACTCGAATTAAACGCGCCACGGCTGTTTCGTTGGTAGGGGTTATAGCCACGTTTTTGTGTTGGATACTTGGCGGAGCTTACTACGTGATTCATTATGTTGATTTTGTACGGCCCGTTATAAAGTCAGGGCCCTACCCATGGGCGCAAGAGATTATGATGGAAATAAAGCAACATATTTTTTTGCTAATTCCATTTTTAGCTTTGATGGTCTATCTGCTTATTCGTCAATCTAGTCGAGAAATTATTTTAGATAAAACAATGCGACGTCGGACAATCGTCTTATCTTTGGTCACTTTCTTTTTATGTTTCTTGATGACGGCACTTGGTTACCTTACTTCGTTTGGAGCCAGGAGAGCACTTGAAGGACTCTTGTGAGTAACCGTAAAATTTCTAGCGCAGCGTTTGCCTTTTTTTCTGTTTGTTTTTTCTTAGTGGCTATTTCCTTCTTAGAAGGCCTTTCAATTTCACCTTATAATTTCATTCCTATAGCGAGAAAATACCCCTGGGTTGCAAAAAGCTTGTTTTTACTCGTCGTATTTTGGTTGATTTATGCGGGATCTTTGACAACCGGAAAGTCATTTAGTTTAAAACGTAGCGCCAATCTCGTAATTATAAGTTCCTTAGTCACAGTTATTACACTATCGAGTTTCTATATCGTTATATATTTTATCCATTGACAAAAGGCCAGCTCATTTAGCAATGGGTTTAGCCGTTAGTTGCGTAGACCGATTGAAAAAGAATCCCTAAGATTTAATACATGCATAAACTAATATTAGTTTCACTGTTGTTGGCACTTTCAACTCAGTCACATTCCGCATATCAAGATTATGACGAAATTCTTTCAAAAATTGCAATCTTGGAGACAAAGTCGACTCATTTAAAATCATTTAAGTTGGGCTCGTCCAATGCCGGAAAAGAAATTGTCGGTGTTACAGTTGGAGTGGGACCCGTCAATCACATCTTGGTTTCAACTCATCACGGGAATGAATATGGTTCGGCAGAGGTCGCGATGGCATTTATTGAAGAAGTTTCAGTGCGTCCCCTCGATGGCATTACGTTACACATTATTCCTGTTTTAAATATCGAAGGGTATAATGATCGCGAGCGGCTTGAGCGTGCAAAAGGAAAATATTATGATCCCAACCGAGACTATCCGGGGCCGTGCGGATCAGCGGGACCTTTTAATTTAAAATCCACTCAAGCGTTGGCTGATTATATTGCTGCAACCAATATCGTAGCAAGCGCAACACTTCATACTTTCTACCCTGCTGTTGTTTATCCCTGGGGTTTTTCGACAAGGGATACGGCAACTCCTTATGACGAGTTATTTAAGTTTTTAGGAGGGCTGGCTACTGAGTGGAGCAAATATACTGTAGGAAACTCGACAGAGGTAATTTACCCGGCTAACGGAACTTACGAAGACTACGCATTTTGGAAACACGGAATATGGTCATTATTGTTTGAGCTTGGTGGATCTCATTCACCCACCGAAAGAGAAATCGAAACTATGAGCAGCGAAAATGTGCCAGGACTCGTAAAATTTTTTGCAGGTTCACCTAAAGAGCGCGCAACGGATCACAATTTCAAGGGTAAGTGCGATTCATCCTTAAATGTTTTAGATCGGCATGACGAGTAATCACATCGTGACTAGATTAAAGATCTGAAAAAGTCTTAATGATGGACCAAAGTCCAAAACAGGATAGCATAATCACTTAGAGCGGCTCTCTCTGTCGTATATACTATGGTGTATAAAGAAAATTCATTAATTTTAGGATCTTGAGAAGTGATAAAGGGAAAGGCAAAAAATTGAAAACGATTTTTGTGATATTGGCATTGGGCTTTTCACAAAATACATCAGCACAGTCAGCCAGCGGTGCCGGCTATTTTGGATTTGCATATGGGCTTAGCGTGCCAGATGCGCAAAACACTGTTGATCATAGGCTATCGGGCGTTATTGGCGGCGGTAAAGTTTCAGAAACAACCTCTTTTGGAGGATATCATTTGGAATCCACTAGTGAGGATGGCCCAAATAGCACTAAATTTAATTATGGAATTACGGGCCTTGAAGGCCGCTTAAACCTCACAACGGGTGAGAAGCAGGTTTACATTGGCATTCGCACGGGAGTCGCTAAAATAAATACCGCAATTAGTGGCAATACCGTTGTCTTTTCGCCCTATCATTGGGGAATTATGGGGGGCTACAGTTACAATATTTATTGGCGCCTTAACTTTGGCATAGAGGGCAGCTATATAGCTTTTGAACGGTCCCAAACTTCAAGTGCAGGCACCGAAGTAGAGCTTCAGCCTTTTCATATCATCAATTTTTTGGCCATGATGACGGTTGCTTTCTAAAATTCCCTCCTGATAGTGAAAAATATACCTGGCCATTAATTACCTTTTATGCGTGGCGTAGAAAAACGTCGTTTGGTGTGGTAAAACGCCTGATGCAAATCGTATTTAAACTTTTGATATTTTTGGCGGCCTTAGGTTTTTACCAATTTGATGTCGTGTTCGCGCAGGAGGACCAGAAAGAACACCAGCTGGAAATTATTTCTGATGTTCCACCTAGTGTGGATCTTCAAGAGCAACCCGACCGGATTTCTCTAGAGGTCAAAATTAATGACCGTTCGGTTAAGCTACTTAAGAGTTCAATTCCAACGGAAGCCTTAGAAAGTTTTACCCTGCTCGGTATAGAATCGCAGACAGCTTTTTTGAGTCACCGAAAGGAAATTTTGGAACTCATGTCCAAAACCATATATTACCCGGCTCTTGCTGCGGGTGTTGGGGTCGTCACCAAGAATAAAATTGTGAAATTTTTTAAATCCGGGCAGCCCCAAACAAGCTTGGCTAACTCCTCTGATGAAATAAGAATTTCTTTTTTGCAAATGGTAGAGTCAACACTCTGGAGTAATATCAAGCTAGTGCAAGACTCAAACGAATATGGCCTGCATTTGAACGTGGGATTAGTAGGGGTGATGGGCGCTTTCAACAAGGGTCGCGGTGGTGCCTTGGGGCTATTTATGAATTTTTCTTATAACAAAGAGCAGAGAGCCCTAGCTTTTGAAATTGGTTTTGAGCAAGAAAGCTATCATCGTTCGGTGCCTGGCGCGGTGAACTTTGCTTTGTTTTGGAAGGCTTATCCTTATCTCAGTTATGTAGACAAAAATAAGTTTCATAGCAGATCAAACGGTTTATCTAACTATCCCCCTGGCATTTTGGGTTCAACGACAATCGACAATAAATTTTTTGGATTGGGCTATACCGACTCTCCTATAGGATTTCCAAGTATTTTTTCGGCATTTATGTACTACCAAAATAAAGTCACAAGAACAACCTTGGTTCGATTTTCACTCTCTCGCTCGGGTGTTTCAATGAACTCCGTAATTACTGAGGTCGTATTTGAAAAAATCGCTCAATTGAAGGATATATTTAAATTGAAAGCAAAGGCCCTGCCATCCTGCCACGGAATCTTCTAATTTCCTAACGTACAGAAAAAACTTCGACGTTTGAATTCTTTTTCTCCACCATCGTTATCATAAAAACCAAAAGATATTGGCGTGTGATCTTTGTCGATATTTAGGGTAGCCATTGCCTTAGTCGCGCCAATATCGGTGGAATCTGCTTGATTGGGTTTTATGGTACTTCCGGTATACATTTCTGGCACAGATCTAAAAGCGGTGTTTAGCTGCTCTATTGGATGAGTGAGACTAAATAAATCCTGGCTATAACTGAAAGTAACTTTAATCTGATGATTTGTTAGTAGTGATTCTTTCTCATTTTTTACTTCAATGATATTGACCCAACAAGGACTTTGATAATTATCAATTCCGGATAGTTTTCCTGTTTGAATGGCGGCCACTGAGTACGAGCCGGATAAGATTAAAACACCAGTTAATATAAACTTCATTAGTCACCTCTTGGTGGACAAATCTATTGCAGGATATATGCCTGATTTTGAGAGGTTGAATAGAGATGAAAATCTGTAATTCAAATATAACATTTAGGAGCGACAAAAATAGTCATCAGCGGTCAATTTGGGGTCGCTTAGGAGATTGCCTGGACTAAAGACTTTGACGCGGGCTGGCCGTTGTGATCAATGCTCCCAAATGTCATAATTAAAAAATGTATCCCATTTATATGGACAACCATGCGACCACGAGAGTTGATGAACGCGTTTTAGCAGTAATGTTGCCGTATTTTTGTGAACACTATGGGAACTCCTCACTAACTATGCATCGCTATGCTCGGCGAGCGGAGAGTGCGGTAGATGGCGCTCGTCTTCAAGTAGCAAAAATCATAGGTGCGACCAAAGACGAAATATTTTTTACTGGCACTGCAACCGAATCCATAAATCTGGCCATCAAAGGGGCTGCGTTTGCAAACAAAAATCATGGCGAGCACATCATTACCTCGATGGCCGAACACAAGGCCGTACTAAATTCTTGCCAAAGCTTGGAGAAGCAGGGTTTTAAGGTGACTTACCTCAAGCCTGAAAGCGATGGGAGGATTCTGCCCGAAAAAGTTTTTACAGCAATCACCGATAGAACCATATTAGTAACTTTGATGCTCGCGAACAATGAAAACGGTGTCATCCATGATGTAAAAACAATTGGCAAGGAACTTTCGAAAAGAAAAATTTTATTTCACATCGACGCCGTCCAAGGAGTAGGAAAAATTCCTTTTGATGTGACATCTAGCCACTCCGACTATGTATCCCTTTCTGCACACAAAATGTATGGCCCAAAGGGTGTTGCTGCCCTCTTTATTCGTAAAAATCCGAACACATTAATGGAGCCACTAACTGATGGTGGTGGCCAAGAGCAGGGAATACGATCTGGAACTCACAATGTTTCAGGAATCGTAGGGTTTGGGGAGGCCTGTCGTATTGCGCAGGAAGAAATGCCTGAGGAGAGTCAGCGACTGCTTAATCTTCGCGAATCGTTGCATCAAAAAATAATTAGTCAGCTCGACGGTGTTTTTCTTAATGGCCCCCTGGAAAACCGGTTACCTGGAAATCTCAATATGAGTTTTGCCGAAATTGAAGGAGATGTACTTCTCGCATCTCTCATAGAAATCGCAGTGTCCTCAGGTTCCGCTTGCTCTGCAGGTAATCAAAACAGCTCTCACGTTTTACGTGCCCAAGGCGTTCCTGACGATTTAGCTAAGGCCGCCATCCGCTTCGGGTTAGGTCGATATAACACTCAGGAGGAAGTCGACTTTGCCGCACAACTTGTTATACGCCATGTAAAGCGACTGCGCCAATTTTCTGCTTTCTAAAATTTTTCGATAACTGAGGCGTGTAGTTTCTTATTCTCACCGGACAGATTATGCACAAAATAAACGTCTTCCCCAACTTGATAAGCTTTTGTCTGCACGTAACATTCATCAAATAGAAAGTAAGCTTTTTTAAGTTCGGCATTTATTTTCTTTAGGGGATGACTAAGGCCTTTAAGAAGAGAATCTCCTTTGTCAGTATTTGCTTGAACTAGATTTTCGCGTCCTCTTCCAACGATACCCATGAGCTCTACGAAACACCATTGATCAGCAACTTCGCAAAGGTGGCGGTGAATTGTAAGTGAAATATTCCCCTCAGCTAAGATCTCCCCCGACGTTTCAATTTCGCTGAGAAGCACAGGAACAACCCTATCTGGTGTGGTATCATCTATTTCATCTGGTCGAAGTTTTTTTAGTAAGGACCCCTCAACTTTGCCAGTAACCCCGGCTAAAGAGGCATCTAAGTGCGCAACTTTAAGTGCAAATAAAAGTATTTTAACTTTAGCAATTTGTTTTTCCGCAGTTCTGAACTCTATATTAAAATCTAAGAGTGTTCCATTTTTGCGAAGGGTGGCACCCTTAACTTCGACAGTAAAACCATCATCGTCAAAAAAATCAACTCGGTCTTGATAAGCTATATCGATACCAACGATTACCCAACTCAGCCCGTGATTTTTAACTCCATCCCGAAAGCTAACAAAGTGTGTTCGCAGCCACCCCCACATAACATTAAAACTGACAGATAATAAGGAGCGCGATTGAAATTGATGGGGAGTGAATTGGCTCGTATCAAATGGGTAGTCGACAGTATGTGAACGCGGCATCAACGATTATCCTCCTGCAATCGCTGTTAAAATTTCTAAACAGTCCGTTTCTTGCAATTGGCGCTTCATATCTTCAGGTAGAAGTTGCTCACCATTTAAAAATAACTGGTGGGCACCTCTCACGCTGCCATGGGTATCATAGAGAATAGATTTTAACGTCGGATAAGTTGTCGTCAAAGAATCGAGAGCCGCCGTGATGGTACGAGCTTCACCAATGATATGCTCCTTTTTATAACCTACAAATCGCAACAGAGTTCCTGAAAGTTTAACTATCATGGTGCCTTCTTCCTGTGTTGTCTTTGTTCAAAATTATGTGTGGCCCACACGCCAAGATCGACTTCAATGGTATCTTGGGCTCCAACGGTAGGGATTAGACCCGTAAAATCTCGTTGAAATCTTCCATACTGTTGGTCCTGAATATAACCTTTGCCCCCTGCCAATCGAAATACCTGTAGCATGAATTGGTTAGCTTGATCGACGATATGATATTTCGTAGCAGTCAAGAATGGATCCCAAAGGGGTTCAATATTTTTGTCTCTTAATTTTTCTAATGCACGATAAAGCATGGCCCGGCTTGTCTCGATAGAAACATACATCTTTCCTAAGAGAGATTGGACATTTTGCATGACTGTTAGGGGCCGCTCATATCGGGTGGTGCCTATCAGATTATTCATCAGGTCGTCGTAGATCGACTGCATTTTTCCAACCAGGCCACAAATGACAGAGATTCTTCTTAGGTTTAAAAAACGCTGAACGTGGCTGAGTCCATCAGCTGGTGTTAATATTCGGTTGGCATCCAGTACTATGTTATTGAACTTGAGCCCCGCCAGACCTACAGAGCGAAGGCCACTCATTGTGGTGAGTGGAATAATTTCAAGCCCGTCATCATCGCGTTCAATAAGAAAGGTAAGAAGATCATTTTTTTCGTCTCGTACGTAAACCATAAAGAGATCGGCCTGCATTCCGCCCATGACATAAAATTTTTCGCCATTTATAATATATTTATCGCCTTTTTTTTCGCACGAGGAGCGAAAAGAGAAAGGATCAGCCCCCTCTGTATAAGCAAATGAAGCTAAGCACTTGCCATGAACTGCAGGACGCAAGTAGCGCTCAATCATCCAAGGCGTCGCTGTTTCTTGAATTGTATTGGCAACAGCTGGAAAAAGTGAACTGAGCATAACAAAGGAAAAATCGGTGCTGTGTTTTCCTAAATCTTCTAAGAGTAGCCCATAACTCAATGGATCCAGGCCACCTCCACCAATATTTTTAGAAAGTGAAGCAGAAAATAGACCTAACTCTGCGGACTCGATAAATATATCTTTGGGGATGGGAGTTGCCAACTGATCTCGGGTAATAACATGGCGATTAACTTGTTCATCAAGAAAAGATCTCATCTTGGGATTTAGAGCACTTTTCATATGAAAATTTATCGGGAAAGAATCAGGGGAACGGTAGGCCAAATCTGATGCCCAACATCAATGGGAAAACTGTAAAGTTTTGGTTACTTATGACGATAGAACGGAGTATGCCCAGACCTTTATCCAGCACAGCGTTAAAACTCTCAAAAGAAGAAGTGCGTCGTTACAGTCGACATCTCTTAATGCCCCAGGTGAAAATGGAAGGTCAGCTCAAACTAAAAGCGGCACGTGTATTGATTATCGGCACGGGCGGTTTGGGTGCGCCGTTAGGGTTATATTTAGCTGCGGCTGGAATAGGAATGCTAGGCTTGGTTGATTTCGATGTGGTCGATGCTAGTAACCTCCAGCGACAAGTTATATTTACCAATGATGATATCGGTCGCCCCAAGGTAGAGGCGGCACGTGACCACCTTTCAAAACTAAATCATTACATAGAAATCATGTCGTATAATGAACTCTTCACAAGTCAAAATGCCCTCCGTATTATGCAGGAATACGATGTGATCGTAGATGCGACTGATAATTTTCCGACAAGATACTTAATTAACGATGCCTGTGTGTTTACGCAGAAGCCCTATGTTTATGGGAGTATTTTTCAACATGAAGGACAGGTCACGGTTTTTGCGAAAAGTGATGGTCCCTGTTACCGCTGTTTGTTTCCGGAACCACCGCCGCCGGGAATGGTACCCAGTTGTGCCGAGGGGGGAGTGCTGGGAGTTTTGCCAGGAATCATTGGTTCCCTTCAAGCCAATGAAGCTCTCAATTTAATTTTAAATATTGGTGAGGGCCTAGCGGGCAGGCTTGTGAGGTTTGATGCTATCAATGTTCGTTTCAAAGAACTAAAAATTAAAAAAAACCCAAACTGTCCTGTCTGCGGAGCGAATCCTTCGATTACCAAGCTTATCGACTATGAAGAGTTTTGTGGATTGTCCGATAAAAATGCCACTCACGAAGGCCAAGAAATTGAACCTATCCTACTAAAGCAATGGTTAGACCGAAACGAACAGGTGTCCCTAGTCGATGTAAGGGAACCCGGCGAGTACGAAATTTGTAATTTGGGCGGACAACTAATACCTTTATATGAAATACCATTGCGGATGCACGAATTTGATTCGAGCCTGCGAATTGTTATTTTATGTAGTGGTGGCCAGCGGTCAGCCCGTGCCGTAGAGTTATTACGAAAATCTGGTTTTAAAAATGTTTGGAATTTAAAAGGTGGTTTGTTTGCGTGGAGTGACCAGATTGACCCGACTTTTGTGAAATATTGATTTTATTAGGGCTTACCCGAAAGCACTCTTGTGCCTAAAGGCTTTGACGAACCACCCTTTGGTTCACGAGTAATTAAGATCGAAGAAAGTTTTTTAGGATCTGATATTGGTAATTCCTCCAATTTGAAAACTTTTAATTCTGGAGAGTCGACAGAAAAACTCATTAGATTTAGATTTACGGAGCCCTGTTGAACCATCCATAGCTGATATTCCGAGGTGTCGGCGTTGGATTTAAGGCCCGATACCAACAGGCTCGCTGTCTTAAGGCCGGGTACCCAAAAAAATTTGCCATTAGCTTTAGATTCAGGGTCAGAAGTTATCAACGGTATAATTTTGAGTTTTGAAGAATCCAGAATTGCGGTGAGTTCGCTAAACTTTTTACTTAAAGTCTCGAGATTTTCAATTTTGACTTGATCTTGAGCGGATTTCTCACTCGCCGCTGCTATCTGTTGTTCCATCCCCTTGGATTTTTGCCCAATTTGATCCAACTCGGACTGCAGTTGGTCAACTTCACTTTTTCTATTTAAAAGTTCTGAGCTTAAGTTGCCCAGCTGATTCCTTAACTCTCGAGCGCCCGTCACATAGTGTAAAGCAACAAACAGACACACTATAGCCAAAAAGTATCCTATAAAAATGGGACTCATAAGGCCTTTTAGTTTTTCAAACTTCTTTACTATTTCGTTCATTGAATTGTGGGGACCACCGAGAATTTCATCTCATTTTTATCGCCATTAGACGAACCTACGGTAATTTCTGCTTCACCCCCATCAAGAGCAAAAATCTGAGGGGTAGAAATAATTTTTTTCTTACCATCTATCGTCTGACTTATGACGAAATTCATATTGATGCCTGCGATTGCGTCGACCTTTGTTTGTTTGGCATGAACTTCAATAAAGGTCTCATTGAACTCATTTATTTCTGTCGCGCGCTGCGAGATCATAGCTTTTTCTCCATCTAAAACCACGACGACGGGAGCAGACACATCTCGACCATCGATCGTAAGTTTCATGTCAAGTTTTATCGATTTTGTCGCAGAAAACGCAAAGGAAGACGCAAAAAGAACGGCTAAAGTTAAAATATGTTTCATAGGGCCTCCGACTTATGATTGTCCGAATTGCACTAAGCTATTGTCAACAACGATCTTTATTAGTACAGTGAATGTTCTATCTTTTAGGGGAGCTATCACTAGTGCCAGCCGTTTTCATAGGTCACGGATCGCCCGCCATCGCTCTTGAGAAAGACGAATTTAACAGCAGTCTCCTAAAATTTTTTTCAAATTTAAAGCCCATGCCCAAAGCAATAATTGCACTTTCAGCCCACTGGCTGACCCAGGGAAATGAAATTCTAGTAACTGGTAAGTCTCAACTGAACAGCATATACGACTTCTTTGGTTTTCCGGCCCCGCTTTATGATTTAAAGTACGAACCACAGGGAGATTTTCAGCTGGCCGAAAAAATTCAGGCAGAATTAGAAAAAAACGGGTTCGAGTGTAGTATAGATTTTAATCGCGGAATTGATCATGGCGTTTGGATACCACTATTAATTGGTAGACCACAGTGTGATTTTTCAGTTGTTGAGGTTTCTATACCAAATACCGACGATGCGAAAATACACTTTAAATTGGGTCAGTCGTTGGGAGCGCTATTAACAGACGAGGTTCTGTTACTTGGCAGTGGCAACTTAATTCATAATTTAGGAGAGGTATATTGGGATGAACCTCGTGGCGAGCCAATTCCGTGGGCTCAAGATTTTGAAAATTGGTTTTTTGACACCCTTAAAACTGGTGATTGGGAAAAATTATTTAATTGGCGACAAGAGGTCAGCGACCCGTCAAGAATTCATCCCAGTCCTGAACATTTTTACCCTGTATTTTCGGTGTTGGGTGCTTGTCAAAAACGAGAATCCTTAAAATTCATTTATCAGGGCTTTCATAATCGCTCGGTCTCCATGACCAGCTTTAGTTTTGATTTAGTTTAATTCGTCGTAGCCAAAAATGCTAATTTTGGGTTCTTGCAGGGTTTCGTCGGTATAATTTATTTGCCACATTAGGCGACCCATGGTGTTCCGATAGATAAACCATTGTTGGCTAAAGGAAATAATTTTATTGCCATCGATTAATTTGCCATAGGTCTTAACATAAAGTTGGCGATCCTTACATTGGGCGACTTCATAAACATCTTTGTAAAGGGCACCCAAATCTTTTGGTTGGGGATGCCCACTAGCTATTAGCTTCCAGTTCCAAACAGGTCCGTTTACCGAGGGCATCACGAGATTATAGACTTTATCGTCGCCTAACATATGCGTAGATATTTGCAGTTCGGCAGCTGTGGTCGATGGATACGTCTGCTTAAACTTTCCTTCAACATTGGGGCAAGTGTGGTCCGAAGTAAAGGCCGAAGAAAAAAACAGTGGAACAAAACCAAAAGTAACTACGACCATTGCGTTTTTTAATAGATTCATATTGATCTCCTTCTGTGAATTAGACAACCATTTTATAGTTGAGATTTAGTAGACTTTCACTCTAGAACTGGCTATTAGTGCGCGTCGTTATGATGGGGCAAGATACCCCGAAATGCCTTCAAGTCCTGGATTTTACTTGCCACAAATCCAGCTCACTTGGCATGATGAGCGGTGGCATCTACTTAATTTGGCCCTTGGGAGGAATTACTAGTGAGAGCAAGAATCACTGCTAAATATAAAGATAAAAAATTTTTTGGTCATCCGGCAGGACTTTGTATTTTATTTTGTGCCGAGATGTGGGAGCGAATGTCTTTCTATGGAATGAGAGCCTTGCTTGTTCTTTATATGGTAAAATATTTGTTTGTTGATCCCACCCGAATGGCAAATGTACTAGGATTCGATACATTAAGGTATATTCTTGAAACTGGATTTGGCCCACTTGAAAATCAGCCTTTTGCGTCGCACATTTACGGTCTCTATACTGGATTTGTTTATCTATCGCCTTTTTTTGGTGGGATTCTTGCTGACAAGATTTGGGGTAAACGAAAAAGTGTATATGTTGGTGGCGCATTAATGGCAATTGGTCACTTTTTAATGGCTTTTGAAAGTCTTTTTATTCCGGCCCTGTTCTTTTTGATTTTAGGTAATGGTGCTTTTAAACCAAATATCTCAACTCAGGTTGGTGCATTGTACAAAGCAGGGGACTCTCGTCGAGATGGAGCCTTTACAATATTCTATATGGGTATAAATCTCGGGGCTTTCTTCTCTCCATTCTTATGTAAAAACTTTGCTGTAAAGCTTTGTGAGTGGCTGGGTATTACAGATCCAGGTGCTCCGTGGCATCTTGGTTTTGCCCTTGCAGGAATTGGGATGCTTATTGGACTTTTTACTTATCACATCGGTCGTGGGCTGCTGCCTGAAGAAAACCTAACGACTCTCGCTCCTACGCCTAAGCGAAATCCCATATTATTAAAAACTGTTGGCGGACTCTTGGCTACCATGGCCGGCTTTTTAGCAATTCTTATGCTACCCGTTAAATATAAGGTTATAATTATTGTCGCAACGGTCGCTGGAATTATTTATTCTATTAAGAGAATTGCAGATGCCGGTGATCGCGCTAAAGTAGGAGCGCTCGTAACACTGTGTACGGCTACGATTTTTTTCTGGGCGATATTTGAACAGCAGGGCAATGCACTGCAGATTTGGGCAGATGAAAAGGCTGATTGGGCAAGACTTGGTTTGGAAGCAGAAAATTATCAATCACTTAATCCATTTTTTATTTTCTTATTTGCCCCACTTCTAGATATGTGGTGGACCTTTCGGGCCACAAAGGGCGCTAGATCAAGTTCAATGCGTAAAATGGCCGTTGGCTCAAGCTTAGCTGGTGCGGCTTTTCTCATTATTCCGTTGGCTACAAATTTCATTACAATTGATAAATCTTTAACAAATATGTTCTGGCTAGCACTAACAACATGGATGTTCACTATGGGTGAACTTTATCTTTCACCAATTGGCCTCAGTTTTGTTACAAAAGTCGCGCCGGTCAGGCTTATGTCAATGATGATGGGCATGTGGTTTGTGTCGTCATTTATTGGTAATTATTTAGCAGGGTATTTGGGGACATTTTACAGTACCATGTCACAGACAAATTTTTTCATGCTCTTTGCAGTAATGGGTTTTGTAATCGGTGTGTTTTTCTTTATCTCGGAAAAGAAAATTCAAGGTATTGTAGGAAACGACGTTTAATTGGAAATACGCCTCATGCAGTCAAAAGAATATTGGGATAAATACTATCAGGATTCACCTTTTCTAACCGGAAAGGCACCGCTTAAATTTTTGGTAGATATGTTCCCACGTTTGCAAAAAGGAAAGGTCTTAGACATTGGCATGGGTGAGGGTGCTAACGCCGTTTATCTGGCGCAAAAAGGCATGACAGTTAAGGGAGTGGATGTTTCGACTGTGGCCGTAGAGCGCGCCAATCAGTTGGCTCGAGATACTGGTGTGAGTATTGAGGCTAAGGCAACAGACCTTGATTTGTTTTTAATGGGGCTTATGGAGTATGACAGCATTATTATGACTTTTTTTAAACCATCGGTTTCCCGTTACTATTCCGAAATTATTCGGGCGCTCAAGCAAGGCGGAATGCTATTGGTTCACTCTTACATGATAGAAGAAATGAAAGTACCCATGGCGGCGGAGGACTATCGAAATTTTTATTTTCATACGAATGAATTGTTAAGAGGCCTTCAGGGCCTCCAGATATTTTACTATAATGAAAGCGAAATTGACGGCAAATCTTGTGTGCAGTGCTTAGCTCGCAAGCCACTCGACAAGGATGCCGCTAAATATAATCTTTTTAATATGCAGTCGGCTCAAGAAAAACCAAAATCTACTCAGCGAGATCTCGCAGAGACACTGTTTAAGAAAAAATGAAACTCACTCACTGCCAAAAAAAAATTAAAAGTGTTGCCAGCCCTAGAAAGGGAATATTTCTGCAGCGTTTTTTCAAAACAGGCAAAGGTCAGTATGGCTACGGCGATAAGTTTTTGGGGATTACAGTTCCAGTAATTAGACAAATTGCTAAAGAGTTTATGGATTTAAAGTTAGATGATGTGGTGAAGTTACTAAAGTCGATTTGGCACGAAGAAAGACTTCTGGCGCTAATTATGCTAACGATGAGGTATGAACAGGCGGACCGCATGGGCCGCGTAAAAATTTATAAGACGTACTTCTCGAATCTGAGGTTTGTTAATAATTGGGATCTCGTCGATGCCACCACCCCTAATGTAGTTGGCAGACATATGTTTGAAGTTTTGGGTTTAAAAAAATCGAGACCCCTTCTGACAAAGCTCGCGCGATCCAAAATACTATGGGAGCGCCGAATTGCCGTGCTTGCAACGTTTTATTTTTTGAGACAAAAGCATTTTGCTGAGACTCTTCGATTGGCTGATCTACTTTTAAATGACAAAGAAGATCTAATGCACAAAGCAGTGGGTTGGATGTTGCGTGAAGTTGGCAAGCGTGACGAAAAGGTCTTAAAGGCTTTTCTCAAAAAGCGGTACGCAAAAATGCCGCGCACGATGCTGCGTTATTCTATCGAAAAATTTTCTAAAGTATTGAGGCAAAAGTACCTCTCTGGCCTCGTCTAAAAGTATGTTTAGTGAGGAAATAGCATTTTCAAAAAGGCAGCACCTACGCCGATTGTCACAACTGGTCCACATAACAAATTAATGTAGACGAACAACATAAACGAAAAGCCTAAAATCATTCTTACAGTACTTCTCAAGGTCATGGCCGCCCCTCCATGCCCTAAATTTGCTAGGTATTGCTGCCCTAGTCAAGCTGTGCTAGCCCTCTGACCCCACAAAATATGCCATTCAAAAGAGCAGTAGGCGCAAGGCACTTGAGTAAATTTGTGAATAGGGTATTTACTCGTCAAATGCTGAATCAACTCCAAATTATCCTATCGCAACCCACTTACCCCGCTAACATTGGGGCAGTCGCACGGGCTTGCGCTAATTTTGGTGCAGAGAATCTCATTCTCGTTTCACCCAAATGTGATATCGATGTGAGTGACGCTCGAAAATTTGCTACATTTCACGGTAAAAAAATACTGCTTAACGCACGTGTCGAAAATAGTTTAGTCAGTGTCTTGAGCGCCTCTCGTGCCGTAGTAGGCTTTACTGCCAGAGTTGGAACCGCACGTGTGCCAACGATTGCTGTCGGTCAGATCGGCAATTTTTTAAAAGGGGGTGTTGCGACTTCTCTTCTATTTGGAAACGAAGAAAATGGTTTAGATTCCCACGATATTTCTCTATGCACTCATGTCTGCCAGATTCCAACGGTAAGGGAGCATGGCGCAATTAACTTAAGTCACGCTGTTGCGATAGTATTGTCTCGAGTATTTGAAGATGTCAGTGGGCTATCGCCCGAGAAAAGATTTGTCTTAGAACTTGCGAGCCAAAGTGAACTCCAAGTATTGGCTAAAAAAGTAAAGGGTCACTTTCAGATTGAAGATGAACTCTCCGCACGAATTGAACGGATGATAAAGAAGGCCAACTTTACTTCGTCAGAGGTTCGATTAATTTATTTTTTGTTAGGGAAGGCCAATGCTTTTAAAGTCTCAGAAAACACTAGTTTAAGTAGGTAATTTCGTCAATAATAGAACGATAATGTTTAAAACCAAAGGAAATCTATGAAAAATTTAATGGGTTTGATTGCCGCAAGTATTTTATTTTTAGGTTGTGCTCATCACCAAGATGTACGCCCGGGTGCTGAGGGTGTTCATCGTGTTGTTATCCAAACGGATAATGAGGACGAGGGAGAAAGAGGTGCTATCAGCCAAGCCAATCACTACTGTAAGGGACTGGGTAAATCCGCTGCGTTTATTGATGAAAATAAAAAGTACACCGGAGACATGAGCGAACAAAAATACAAAGATGGCAAAAGACTCAGTAACGTGGCCAAAGTTGCTGGTGGCGCAACCTATGTAATGGGCGGAAGACGAGAATCAAATCTCGGTGGAATAGTGGGTCTGGGTGGAGCCGTCGCCGATGCCGCTCTTGGCAAAGCTTATACTGTCGAGATGAAATTTAAGTGCATGTAATATAAATAAAACCTACTACAATTATATAATTTATTAATTATATTTATAAGTAGGATGGTTATAGAGTTCTTCTGTGAAGAGTGGTAAACCAAAACCCGGAGGTCGAAATGAAACTACTGATTTTAAATATTTTTGTTACCTTAATGACGTTTGGTCAAGCGCAAGCCGCCGATGGTGATTTTCATTTAAAGGAAATTATTCCCACCGCTTACATGACAGAAGAAGATGGATTCAGATTGGCAGAAGGGGTCTTATTCAAAAAAGCCAGTCAAATTTGTGGCAAAATTATTGCGGTTAGAGTTACTGACTTTATCGCTTCAAAACCGCATCCTTTTAGTGTTAGCCTTGAGGCTGATTTTCACTGTGGAATTTAGCCAGTTGATTCTAAATAAAGCGAACACGACCTCACCCTAGGTCACGTCCATAACACAAACTTGTGACCCCTCCTCCTAAAAGAGGACTAAACTGTAATCTATGTCAGCCGCTCTGTTTTCTCGAAAAGAAAAAAGCCTTATTGCAGTTTGCGCAGTTGTGCAATTTAGTCACATCGTCGACTTTATGGTTATCATGCCTTTGGGTCCAACGCTGATGCGTTTATTCCAAATTTCACCTGAGCAGTTTGGCCTTTTAGTATCTAGTTATACCTTTAGTGCTGCCATCAGCAGTTTCTTGGCGTCATTTTTTTTGGATAATATTGATCGCAGAAAGGCGCTTTTATTTTTCTATTTTGGTTTTGCCTTGGGTACCTTTATGTGCGCCGCTTCTCCCGGTTACTACTGGCTTTTAATCGCACGCTCGATCACGGGGATTTTTGGTGGGATTTTGACGTCGACCGTACTTTCAATAATAAGTGATACGATAGATTACCAGAGGAGGGGAACCGCACTAGGGTTTGTCATGGGTGCATTTTCTGTAGCCTCCGTCTTTGGAGTGCCATTCGGATTGTTACTTGCGAACCAAATAAGTTGGCATGCCCCCTTTATATTTTTGGCTACGATTTCAGTTATGGTTTGGCTGTTAGCGTTTAAAGCAATTCCAACGATGACTGCGCACCTTAAGGGTCCTCATGGTGAGCCTGCTTGGAATTCGATAATACATATTTTTAAATCTCCGCATCAGATGTGGGCTTTGGTATTTATGTTCTCATTAATTGTGGGCCACTTTACTATTATTCCATTCTTGAGTCCTTCATTTGTCGCCAACGTGGGTCTTTCTGAAAGTCACTTGGCTTTTGTCTATTTAATTGGTGGTTTGGTTTCCATGATTGCTTCTCCCACCGCTGGTAGACTTTCCGACAAATATGGCAAAAAGCCGGTGTTCGCAATTTCACTTGTTCTATCTTTGATTCCAATTTTTATTATCACAAATCTTGGGCGTCAGCCGGAGTGGCTACTATTAATAATTACCAGTTCCTTTTTTTTGACGATGAGTGGTCGCATGGTGCCAGCAATGGCCATGCTTTCTGCTTCCGCTACACCTAAATATCGCGGAAGTTTTATGAGTATCTCAGCTTCGTTTCAACAATTGGCCTCTGGCATTGCCAGTTTTATTGCGGGGCAATTGATCGTGAAAAGTTCTGACGGAACTTTACTTCACTATGATAAAGCGGGCTATATTGCAGTCGGTTCAAGTTTGGTAGCGCTAGTGATTGTCGGAAAACTTAGGCCTTCAGAATGATAAAAACTGTGTATTTTCAATGAGATACATGATGTGCTAGATTTTTGTTCCGATTTTAAGATGAATCTGGTACATTGCCCGACAGGTTTAACTTAGTCGCAGATACGAGTCCTTGAGCGTTTTGTTCCAGTCTCCATCGCGGCACCCCGGCCAAATAAGGAGGCATCATGGGTAAAAAGCTATACGTAGGCAATCTATCATACTCACTCGATTCTGAAGGACTTCAGAATCTTTTCACTCAATACGGTAACGTTGAGTCAGCGAACGTAATCACAGATCGTGATTCTGGACGCAGCAAAGGTTTCGGTTTTGTTGAAATGTCAACAGACGAAGAAGCTAATGCAGCTATCGAAAAACTTAACGGTTCTGAAATTGAAGGACGTAAAGTTACTGTTTCCGAAGCAAAACCCCAAGCTCCACGTACAAATCGTGCCGGTGGTGGTTTTAGCAGAGACAACAATCGCCCCAGCGGCGGCGGTTTCGGTAGAAATCGTTACTAGTTTTTAGTACTTTGCGCGAAATTAAAATTTTAGCAATTGAAAAAACCATCTTTAAAAAAGATGGTTTTTTTGTATCTACTCTGGTTTAGCACTTTAGTTTAAAAATTAATGCCTGGGGTGATGGGATGAGCGAGCGCCCTTCCGCTGATGATTTCTTTCTAAGATATCACCACCTTTAATTTTGTATTTTTGCGCGAGGCTTTGCCAGGCCTTGTAGTCGTTTGGCAATAGAAGTGTAATTGCCTCGCCACTGGCACCGGCGCGTGCGGTTCTGCCGACACGGTGAACGTAATCCTCATCGAACATTGGTAAATCATAATTCACAATAAGGGCGATGTCGGGTACGTCAATGCCACGTGAGGCAATGTCCGTCGCTACTAGTATACGAAATTTTCCGTCGCGAAAACCTTTTAATGCTTGGTTTCTCTGGCCCTGTGTTCGACCACCATGAAGTGCAGCAACTGAATATCCGTAGGATAAAAGATGCCTGGCTATTTTATCCGTACGTTTTTGGGTTCTGGCAAAAATGATGACTGAGCCTTTTCTAGCATTAAGCTCAATCATTAGCTGGTCATTTTTATTTTCCATCGTAACTCTGATGGCCTTTTGGCGAATTTTATCAACTGGCTGTGATTCGGGTCCGACCGTAATTGACACTGGTTTAGCAAGATAACTTTCGGCTAACTTTCTGACCTTTGCAGGCATCGTGGCAGAGAAAAGCATAGTTTGTCGCTGTTTGGGTAAAAATTTTAGAATTTCATTAAGTTGAGGAGCAAATCCCATATCGATCATGCGGTCGCCTTCATCAAGCACCAAAAACTTAGTGTTTTTTAGCGACAAGTAACCCCGGCGCAAATGATCGTTGAGCCGCCCTGGTGTAGCCACAATGATCCGAGGTCCTCGTCGAAGAGAGTTTACTTGCCGACTCATGTCAGATCCACCAATTATTAAGGCGTGCGTAAAGCCTGGAATGAAAGAAGTCAAATCTCTGATCACATCGCCAATCTGCTGCGCCAGTTCGCGCGTGGGTGCCAAAACTAAAGCCGAGGCCTCGAGATTTTCGCTAAGACGGGTAATTATAGGAATACAGTATGCCGCTGTTTTGCCAGAGCCCGTCTGAGCACAAGCAATAAGATCTTGATATTGAAGAGCCACGGGAATCGTTCGAGCCTGAATTTCGGTGGGCGTAATCCACTCTTGATTGCGAATGGATTTCTCGATCGGCTCCGGTAGTTTGAAATCAGAAAATTGGATCATTTGACTCACTCTTAACAGATTTTAAACTTCGGTGATATCAATTTTCTCAAATAACATATAGGGGGGCCCTAAGAGTAATTTCTTCATTTTTTACCTTTTAAGAGGGACTGAATGATTTGGTCAAGTGTAGATAAAAACTGCGAACGATTCATTTTTGTCATCGGTGCAGGACCTGTTTTGGTGTCGCCTAGATTTCGTAAGTGTGACATGAGTTCGCGCGTACCAAGGATATCGCCAATATTTTCTTCGGTTAACTCGCGTCCTTTAGGGCCAAGTACTCGAGCTGCGCGCTTAATGGCCCGATCGGCCAGTAAAAGGTCTGACGTCACGAGAATGTCACCAACGCCAATATTTTCTGCGATCCAGTCGTCAGCGGCATCAAACGAACCTGACACTACTTGCATTTCAATATTTGCGTCTAAAGGAATTGTCAGAGCTTTGTTGGCCACCAGCTTAACTTTTAACTTATATCGGGCCGCTACTTTATAAACTTCGTCTTTAACTGCGCAGCCATCGGCGTCGATGTAAATAATCATATTTGAAAATTCAATCTTTTATCTCGTAGCGACAGGCAAGAACAAAGGTGCTGAGGCCACCCAATAAAAATAATCCGCCCATATAGCCAAAAATCGCAAAGGCCTCTTTAGCTTCGGCGCGTCCCATTTCGGGGCCGTATATTCCTGCGAACAGCCAAAGAAAAGGATAAAAGAACCCGCCGAGGGCGACAGCAAACGAAGATATTGTGACTAACCGCATGGGAGCCCTAAGGCGCTTTAGAAATAATAATAGACCCATCATCATCGCCGAAATTCCGTTGGCGTGAAAGTGAAAGCGCTGGTAATACCGCCAATTTTTATCAGCTTCGGAAGTCATTTTATCGGCACGCTTTGCGGGGTCTTCAATTTGTTGAATTTTAACGTTTTTTTCAAGACCAGATTTAATTTTATCTTTAAATATATCCTCATTAAGTCCGAACAGAATTGCAATAAACACTCCGCCAATTATTCCTAAAATCGCTAAAAGAAACGGAATCTTTCGAATCATGATTGCTCCTTGTAATAATCCATTTACTAGTATTAAACTCGACCCACATTGGCAACTCAGAAATAGCGAGGTTCTATGCTTTACGAGATTACAATTCCTCAACACATAAAAATGCTTAAAAATCTATCGGCCATTCTTGACAAGAGTGCCCAATATGCAGAAGCAAAAAAGTTTGAGATGGAGGTTTTACTTCAGGCGCGGCTCGCTCCCGATCAGTTTAATTTAGTAAAGCAGATACAGATAACCTGCGATACCGCCAAGCTCTGTGCCGCCCGTCTGACTGGCATAGACGCGCCAGTTCATCCTGACACCGAAAAAAGTCTTCCTGAGCTCCGAGCTCGAATTGCCAGTGTGGTTTCTTTTTTAGAAACTCTAACGGCTAAAGATTTTCTGGAATCAGAGGGCCGACGAATTTCCCAGCCGCGCTGGGAGGGAAAGTATCTCACTGGCGAAGAGTTTGCGTTTCAACACGCCATTCCTAATTTTTATTTTCATATGGCTACTGCATATTCGATTTTACGACATAACGGAGTCGACGTCGGAAAAAAAGACTACCTCGGTAAGATGCCTTTTAAAAGTTAGAAAAGTTAGAAAAATATTTTTCGATTTGCGTATCAAATTTTGCCTGTTGTTCTATTTTGCAGTCGTAGGGGTAGCGAGCATTTGAGCGCTGCCACCTATCATACCATGGTTTATCTAGGGGTGATTTCAACATCGAAATATCAGTAGCTGCTTCAGTGGTCTGAGTTTTTAGTCCCGTAGATTTACCATATCCAACAAAAAACCCGGCATTAATGAGTGCGACCCGGACGCGTGTGGCTTGACTGTATGTATATAGCGATGTGCCTCCGTCCTTCAACTCGCGAGATATCCTGCGAATTTTTTCAAAACACTTGCTGGTCCACATCTCTTGATTCACATTTGGAGAATAGGGATCAAAGAAAATAAGGTGAGGTCTTTGAACTTCAGTAGCGATGGTTTCTAAAAATTCACCTTGGCGAAGTTCCCAAAATACTTTCTGGTTAGACCAATAGCCTTGAGTTAAGATTGCCTCAATAGCTCCCTCAAATCCCCTGAAGTGTTCAAACTTTGCTGTATGATAATGGGCAAACTTGAGAAGTTCTAAATCTCTTTCAAAACTTATGAGTCGGAGAGCACGAGTTCTAGCGCAAGATATAGCAGCAAGAGCGTTAGCCGCAGCACCTAGGCCAACATCAAATACTACTAATTCTTCAGTGGCAGATTCAGTTAAGCGCTGCTTGAGGTTAGATTGATCTATGTAAAGTGCGTTGGCCTCAATCCAGGGGCCGACGGGATTGTGCATGATTTCGTTTACTTCGATGTTACGAATAGAAATCGCTCCAGTGGTAGTTGTTACAATTTCAAATTTAGGATTGTCCAAGTGAATTTACCTCGAGCTTGGTCATACCACGTAAGAGCCGTTTGTAGAAAGTAAAACTCCCTTGCCAACTGCCGTCAGTTGATGCAAAAAGTCCTTTCTATGTCAAAGCTGAAAATCAAGCTGTCAAAGAGTCTTCGTAAGACCATCATGCGTGGCCACCCATGGGTTTATAAAGAAGCGATTTTGCAACCAGGAATGGTTGAGCGAGCGCAACTTTGCGAAGTTGCAGATCCTAAGGGCGAGTTTGCCTGGGCAATTTTTGATCCTCATGGCCCGCTTTCTCTTCGTATTTTGAGTACGGCAAAAGCGGCGCCCACAAATATATTTTTTGAAAAACGGTTTGTGCGCGCCTTTAATATTAGAAATAGCGTGAGGGCAGAGCACACTAATTCTTATCGTTTATTTAATGGTGAGGGAGATCTTTTGCCGGGACTTGTTTGTGATATTTATGGACCGGTAGCAGTTTTACAGTTTGACGGACAGGGTCCTAGCGAGTTTTGGGATAAAAAGTTTGTGGCCGACTGGTTGCTCAGTCGTTCGGGATGTCAAACAGTGATTGAAAAAACTCGGCGGAATACGGAACGAACGACGGAACATATTGCAGGCGATTCGACTGAGAATGAAGTGCTGATCAAAGAAAATGGCGTTCATTTTAAAGTGAATATCGAAAAGGGTCAAAAGACCGGATTTTTTTTAGATCAAAGAGAGAATCGAAACCACATACGTCATTTGTGTGCCGGTAAAAGTGTGTTAAATCTTTTTAGTTATACCGGTGGTTTTTCTGTTTACGCAGGTCTTGGCGGCGCAAAACGAGTGGCAAGCCTTGATGTATCACGTGGTGCCATCAATATGGCAGAAGAAAACTGGGCGCTTAATGGACTTGATAAATCTAAACACACAGGTCTTTGCGTTGATGTCTTTGAGTATTTAAATGGCCCACGTGAAATGTGGGACCACATTATTGTGGACCCGCCCTCGATGGGTCATGCCGAAAATCAAAGGGAAATGGCAAAATTAAAATATGTCGAACTTTTTGCGGCGGCGGCACAACGGGTAAATTCGGGAGGTGCGCTAAGTTTAAGTTCTTGCTCCAGCCATGTTTCATTTAATGATTTTTTTGAAATAGTTGATGAGGCCCTTTCAAATTCGCGAAGAACGGGGCAGATCCTGCGAGTGTCGGGTCAGGGCATTGATCATCCCTTTCCCCATGCCTGTCACGAACTTAGGTATTTAAAGTTCGTGCATTTAGTGCTTGATTAGAGTTTGCAGTCTTAAGAAAGCACCGACGGCAAACAAAGTTGCTGCTACATTACGCCCACTCTTTCGCAGTGCTTCTTTAAAAAGAAACTGGTACCTTAGAGGCAAATTCACTATTCTTTTTTTAGAGATACCTAAGGGATTTTAAATTGGATCAAGAAATATTTGAGTGGCTGCTTTTATTAGGTCGATGGCTTCATATCACTGTCGCCATGGCGTGGATTGGCGCTTCATTCTTTTTCATGTGGCTCGATCGTACGCTTCAAAATAATGAACTCTGGATGGTCCACGGCGGCGGATTTTACCAAGTTAAAAAACATCTCATGGGTCCGACAAGGGTTCCCAATCATTTGCACTGGTTTAAATGGGAGTCGTATTGGACCTGGCTCAGCGGACTTTTTTTAGTCATTCTGGTTTTTTATACCGGTAATGGTACTTTTCTTTTAGATTCGTCGGTTTCACAGGTCACTTACTGGCAGGCCGTTGGCATAAGTGTGGCATCGATGCTGGTATCCTGGCTGTATTATGATTTTTTATGGGAAAGTAAACTTGCTAAAAATAAACCTATAGTTGGGCACTTGCTAACTTTGTTGTGGTTTGTGGGTATGTCTTACTTTTTATGTCATACTCTCAGCGGTAGAGCTGCGTATATTCATGTTGGTGGCATGCTTGGTACCTGGATGACCGCTAATGTGTTTTTGCGAATCATTCCTCGTCAACTTAAAATGGTTGAGGCCGCAAAGCTTGGCGAGACGGTAAATCAAGAGTGGAGCAAGAACGCTAAGAATCGATCGACTCACAATACCTATTTTACCTTACCTGTGATTTTCATAATGCTCAGCAATCACTTTCCGATGACCTATGGTCATAACTTCAACTGGCTCATTCTATTAGTTATCAGCGCGGCTGGTGCTGCGATTCGTGAGTATTTTGTAGTTCGTCTGCAAAACCCTATTCGTGCGAAAATATTCGCTGCCGTCGGGGTCGTGTTGATTTTGGGAGTTATGTTTTTTACCAAGCAGAAGACACTTGTTCCCATAGAAACATATTCGGCTAAAGTTTCTGTAGAAAATCTTGGTCCAACGGCAAATGTTAAAGGTGTTGTAAAGTTTGTAGGACCAGTACCGGTGGGCGAAAAGTTGCAGTTACCATTGGAGTGTAGGCAGGGCCGCGAGGGCGAGACTTTTTCAAATGAAGTTGTGGTTAATAACGGTAGGATAAAAAATGTACTGATAAGAATCACCAAGGGGCTTGAAGGCAAAGTTTTTGGCGATGTGCCCGAGACTCCCGTACTCTTGGATCAAATAGATTGTCTCTATGAACCAAGGGTGATTGGTGTTCGAGTTGGCCAAAAAATAGAAATTATTAATAGTGATTCTTTATTTCACAATGTGCGAGCGCTTACCAAAAACAATGAAGAGTTTAATATTTCAATGCCACAAAAAAACGATCGCTTTACTAAAGTATTTATGAAACCCGAAGTATTTTTACAAACAAAGTGTAGTGTACATCCCTGGATGAGTGCCTATATTGCCGTTATAGAACACCCCTTTTTTAGCGTTACTAATGATACTGGCGAGTTTTTGATTAAGGATTTACCTTATGGGAACTATGCACTTGAAATTTGGCACGAAGTGTTCGGCGTTCAGACAAAAGAGATATCAGTAACTAAAGATCAGGATATTGAGTTTACCTTCAAAAGGGAGTGACATGATAAGCACACATATTTTAGACACAAGTAAGGGCGTGCCAGCCGCAGGCATACCCGTTAAGTTAAGGTTTAGAAATGGGGACTCGTGGGCGGAGTTAGCGGTTGGAAAAACCAACTCTGACGGGCGATGCTCCTTTGAGTGCGAAATTGCTATGGGCATTTATAAAATTGTTTTTGAGGTGGAAGAATATCTCAAAAAACAAACTAAAGATTATTTTTACTCAAAAGTACCAGTCGTATTTAAGGTAACAGATGTTGGCCGCAAGTATCACGTGCCACTACTCTTGAATCCGTTTGGCTACTCCACTTATAGAGGTAGCTGAAATCTGAAAACAAGAGAGATTCCTTACTATCAAGACTATGTGACAGATGCGTTATTGAATTATTTGAAGCGCGAAAGCCGTCCAGTTGTCGGCGTATCTGAGTTGATGGAAGTCGGAAAAGGAGGAGGACTTGAGAATAAAGAATCGTTAAAATTTTTGTGTGAATTATACGACCAGCTAAAAGAGAATCTTAATCAAGTTTTAAACCAGAGAAAAACTGATCGTCACTTTATCGATCAGCGAACCCGCGCTTGTTATGAGCTCAATAAAAACCTTGGTATCGATTTTATATCTCCTCAATACGAAACAATTATTGGCCATGAGGATGCAAATGGCCGAATCGTTATCGGCCCCAAAAATGATTTTTATGCAAAAAGTGGTGGCGGTAAACCTATTGCGCAATTGCCCGATTTTTTACAGGGTCACCACGTGACTTTATTTGGTCCGCCAGATGATGCCAAACTTTCTATAAATGCCATGAATGCCTTTTATAGAAAAACCAAGGACGAACCTGAAATCGTATCGGAACTACTTTCAACCCACTTGAGTAATCCCAAGTGGGGTGCCGACGATGAAGATTCTAAGACGCCACTTAGAGCTGATTTAGTTGCGGCCGGTGAAAATCTTACCAGGTGTTTTGCTGGCGATCTTGAGTATACCGATCCCAAAACACAAAAAAAATATGCGCTAGAAAAGGGACGACTCGCTCTCCCTATTAAGCGATTCCCGGGTTTAGCTTTACCCTGTACTTTTCTGCTATATCGAGACAATCCGCTGCCGCTTCACCTTTACGATTTTGCTCTTCATCTTTTTGAGAATTGGCATAACGAACAAGCGTTATCGTTTTATGTGCCTAAGCTCGAAAATGAAGAAGAGGCCCGATATATTTACTTGATGTGCGACACTGCAGAGGCGATGATTCAAAAACTCCACCCCGAGTATAAAAAGGGCGCCATCAGGCTGTTTGTCGTTCTAGAAAATCCTCGGGCGATTTTTCGTGTCAATGAAATCATGGATGCACTTTACCCTTATTTTGCTGGCGCCTCTCTAGGCTGGCACGATTATTTAAGCTCCGCCGCTCGTTTGTTTAAGAATGATGCTAACTATCGGATTCCTGTTAAAGCTGATCCAGATATAGTAATTAAATATATTAAGGCTTCACATGATTTGCTGGCACAGGTTGTTGGTTCGCGTGGTGGAGTCAAAATTGGTGGAATGTACGGCGTTCTGCCAATGGATAGTGATCTGTTTAGTCCCTCATACCAAATTGCCATAAAGGGTTTTATAAAAGATGTCGTTACCGAGCTTAAAAGAAATCTCTCAGGTTTTTGGGTGGCACATCCCGATTTTATTCGGTGTGCACTGGCCATAGTTGAAAGCTGGAAATTTTATCAGTCAGGTGATAAATCAAAACTAGATACCTTGGTCACCTGCCTTTTAGATAAAAAATACCATAAGGAAATTAGGGAGTTTATCCATGCCCGCGATTTGGCGGGACTCGACGTCAATGACCCGCTCTATGCAAGGTCATTGATTGTCGCCGATATTAAAGAATCGACGTTTATTGCCAATAATCATCCCGATGAAATTCGTTACAATGTGTTTCAGTCTCTGCAGTATTTGACGGATTGGTTAAGTGGCAATGGTTGTGTGGCGTTACCAGCCGAAATAGAGGGTGTGCCGGTACGAGTAATGGATGATTTGGCTACGGCCGAACGCTCCCGGTGGGAGGTCTGGCATGAGCTGCACCACGGTCGCTTTAATCTAGAGGAATTTTTGAAAATTGCGCATGAAGAGATGATATTTATACGCAAAGATCTTTCGAACTCAAAAAAAATCGTACAGGTTAAGTGGAATGAGCGGACTGAAAAATGGTACCCAGTGGCCATGAGGCTAATGATTGAACTAATGACTAGCCCGGCGCCAGTTGAATTTGCGACTGAGCTTTTAATGTCATTTACAGTGGACTCGATTAGGCAAGAAGCAGATCCTCTTTTGGCATTGAGTAAGATAGATCCCGGCAAACTTGCTTTGAATTCATATATAGAGCGCTTTAATTACTATTTTTTAATTTGCGGCAATCTTGTTTTTGCAAAGACGATGGCCCAAAATATATCGGTTGATTTAGCGCTGGCAGAAAAACTTATAAACAACTTTACTTTGGATGAAGTTAAGGCCGCCGCGTATTTTCATGGTGACATTGGCGAGAATAAGAAAACACTTGATGAAATGGCATCAAATGAGCAGGCGCTGGTGCTGAATGAGGACAATAAAATTAAGTCCGAGTTAGCCGATCTTGGTTTTAAATACCTGCAAAAATTTGGAGTAAAGTTTTTAATTTCTGCAAAAAACAAATCTGGAAAAGAAATAGTGTCAGCGCTTAGGACGCGCCTCGAAAATACGGCTTCACAAGAATTGATCAATGCCAAGTCTGCGCTTTGGGAAATTAGCCTTAAGCGATTAAAAACTCAAGCGGAGCAAAGCCTTCATCAGCAAATCGAGAGATTGCGAGCTATGCACAATATTGGAGATGCCGCAGTCAGTGTTTCATTGCCGGGGGGAAGTGGGCAATTGCTTTGTTTTGGTGGGGCGACCGAGCAAACCTGGTTTCAATATGCGTCTTTAAGTAAAACGTTGTCCAGTTGTTTTGCCGTCGAATACTTTCACAATAAAAATATTTCTCTCGATACTCCCGTGGATTCTTTGTTAGAAAAAACAGAATCTGCATTTCGCATAAAGTCTGCTGAGGTTACGCTCCGTCACCTTATGAATCACACAGCGCTAAACATGCATTACGTCAACGGAGTGCCAACAGCAGAAAAAATGCCAAATGTACGTGAGTTGCTTGACCCGATTGTCGTGACCAATGTGCCGGGCACGAGATTTCAGTATTCTGGCGGCGGATTTCTAGTGCTCCAACATCTTATCGAAGCTTTAGAAGGAAAAACTATTGTTGAGATTACCAAAACGTTTTTTGACAAGTTAGATTTAAAAAATTTAAGCTTTGCACCAGTGCCTGCTCCTAATATGGAAAAAATGTTCCCCGCTTTTGCGGCGGGCGTCCTAGGTACTGCCACTGACATGTCGCGATTTTTAGGGTGCCTCACTGGCGCCTATAAATCGTTAGACGGCGCGGGCCCCATTTCTCATAATACTGCGATAGAGATGTTACACGGTGCAGACGTTGGAAGTTTTAAGTTCATAGGAGCAAAAATGGGGCTCGGTGTTTTTATAGCCGAAGCTGGCCCTAATCGCCTCATGTTACATCAGGGCGCGAATGATGGGTTCCGATCGGTTTTTGTTCACTGCTTTGATGGCCCCGATAGCGGCACTGGGTTTGTGGTGCTGTGCACTGGTGATTTTAATGGGGTCTTGTTTATTTCTGAAGTAGCGCAATTAATATTTAAGGAACTTAACCTAAAAGGTGTCGACACAAATAAATTTCTGAATAAATTTGAACTCTTAAATATCCCGCCTGAGGAAGTAGTCAATCGAGCCTATAAAAATTTACTGTTTGATGCCTTTGAGCCAGATTTGCCGGAAGTGATCAAACAAAAGGGCCCGCTTGACCCCCTCGCTTCAAAAAATCTCGCCGTAGGCGGTAAAATCGTAGAGACCAGCAATCAAGGCTTTGCCCGAGCTGAAAATCTTTTATCTCCGCACTTGCCGACATTTGATTCTGAGCTTTATGGCCGTCAAGGAAAAATAATGGATAGCTGGGAATCTGTACGTCATAACCCTAATTCAAACGACTATCTCATTTTTGAGTTAAAAAAACCGTCAACAATTTCTCAGGTTTCTCTATCCACAAAATATCACCTCGGGAATCACGCTGAGGCAGTGGAAATCGAAGGTCTCGACAGTCAAGGGCAGTGGCAGAGAATTATCGCGAAAACTGAGTTAAATGGACATGCCATTAAATTTCTCCTATCGCTGGCTAATAAATCGATTTTTACGACTATTAAAGTTTCGATGTTTCCTGACGGAGGATTAACCCGATTGGGTCTCTACAAAGATGAGCTCCCGGAACAGCCAAAAAACCAGATTTTTAGTGAAGGCATTCCTCACACTAATAAGCCGCTCACACCTCAGTTTAAGGGAGCACCACGTTTTTCGTCTGGCATCGAAATAGATATTGCCAGCCAGGCTTACGGCGGAAAAATAATTAGTGTGTCGAATCAGCATTATGGTCCGGCTTCTCAAATTATTTCACCCTATCCGCCAATCAACATGTTCGATGGTTTTGAATCTGCGCGCAGTCGAGAAGCAGATCATTTCGAAGATGTGATTATTGAACTGGGTCGACCCGCAAAAATTAGCCGTATCGAAATAGATTTTACCTACTTTAAAAACAATAACCCTCGCGAATTAAGCATAGAGGGATTATCTAAAAATGGCTGGGTTGTTTTAGTGACAAAAACAAACGTCAAAGCGTATGCCGGTAATGTGGTAGAGTTTAAGCCAAAAAATACAGAGGAGATCAAACAAGTGAAAGTCGTGGTTTTTCCAGATGGCGGAATAAATCGGGTCAAAGTTTTTACGAGACCAGAGAAGAGACCTGAGAAGGGACCAGCAACATGAAAAAGTTACGGAGGTGGGTGATTAAGGCAGGTAGTAAAATGGTGTGCGATGGTGGTCCTCTCCTTTTACTGAGTTGGATGCGGCAAGTTGATGAGTTAAGACGCAAACATAAAATCGAAGTTATTTGGGTGACTTCAGGAGCCATTTCCTGGGCTGTGAATCGCACCAAGTTTAAAAAACTGAATCGTAAACTTCAGCAAAAGCAGGCACTAAGTGCCATTGGGCAACCGTTGGTAATGGAACAGTATAATCTGGCCCTTCATAAATTAAACCTATTGGGCTCTCAGGTTTTGTTAACAGCGGGAGACATGCGAGATCGCACTCGGCGGAGAAATTTACAAAATACGCTCAATGAAATCTTACGCTGGAAGGTCACTCCAATACTCAATGAAAATGATGCTGTTGCCACCGAAGAAATCCAGTTTGGTGACAATGATTCATTGGCCTCGCAAGTAGCCATCATGATGAAAGCCGAACGTTTGGTATTGATGACGGATGTAGACGGTCTTTTCGATGATGATCCCAAAAAGAATAAGAGAGCTAAGTTGATCAATTATCGGCGCCGAATTAGTAAAGTAGACCTTCGCTTAGCTCGCAAAAAATCTAAATCTCTGCAAGGCACGGGCGGAATGTTTTCAAAACTTTTGGCTGTCCGTAGAGCGAGTCGCTCAGGTGTCGTCTGCCATTTGGTGCGTGGTGACTCTCCTAAAAATCTGTTAGAGATTGCCTCTGACCGGTCGGTCGGCACTCAAATAGGTGGACTCTATGAAAACAAATAGCGAAATGGAGCAGGCGCTCGTGTCTCTCCGCCAAGGAAACCGTCAGCTGCGAGGATTAAGTGCTGCGCGAAAAAACAAAACGTTAATAAAACTAGCAGAGATTATAGAAAGCGAAGCTCCGACAATTTTGAGCGCAAATCTCATTGATCTAAAACAGCTACCCAAAGACACAACAGCCGCATTTCGTGACCGACTTGCGCTAGATCAAGACCGTGTGTTGGCTATGGTGCAAAGTCTGAGGGAAGTGGCAAACCTCACTGATCCCGTCGGTGAAGTCATCGATGAAAAAACTCTTTCTAATAATTTAAGACTGAAGCGGGTGCGTTCTCCTTTGGGTCTTATCTTTATGATTTTTGAGTCCCGACCAAACGTGATTCTTGAGGCCTTTTCGCTCGCATTTAAATCCGGGAATTCAATAATACTTCGCGGCGGGTCAGACTCAGGCGCCACGAGCAAAGTAATTTATGGGTTAATGGCTAATGCCCTTTCAGAAAGTGGCGTGGAGTTTTCGGTATTCTATGGCTTGCAAGATTATGACCGAGGCATCGTCGAGAATTTGCTAAAAAGAAAAAATCTTATCGATGTCGTTGTTCCGAGAGGTGGAGAAAAATTAATAGATTTTGTGCAGAGTCATGCTCTTATGCCAATTATTAAAAATGATCGTGGTCTATGCCATACCTATGTAGACGAAGACGCCGATCTCGAAATGGCGGTGCGAATTGTAGCAAATGCAAAAACTCAGAGGCCCGGTGTGTGTAACGCTCTAGAGACAGTTCTCGTTCACCAAAATTGCGCTAAGGATTTTATTCCTAAGCTTTACCAGGCAACCGAATCCGTAAAATTAACCTGGCGAGTGGACCAGGCGAGCCTAAGTATTTTAAAAAATGAATCACGTGTACAGTTGGCTTCGCCAGCGGATTGGGATACAGAGTATCTTGATCTTATCATGAATTGTCGTATTGTTTCTAATTTGGATAGCGCCATTGAGCATATTGAGCGACACGGCTCAAAACACTCCGAAGCCATTGTGACAAGTTCTGAAAAAAAAGCTCGGAATTTTCAAAATGAGGTCGATGCGGCGGCCGTTTATTGGAATGCTTCGACTCGATTTACAGATGGTTTTGAGTTTGGTTTGGGGGGCGAGCTTGGTATTAGCACTCAAAAAATTCACGTGCGGGGACCGGTTGGACTTCGCGAATTAACTACTCCCCGCTGGATTATCGATGGCGACGGGCAAGTTCGGTAAAGACTAACTAGATTGATCCTTTTTTTGTTCAACAGCTTTAGCAGCAGGAGCTCCCGGATTGGCGCCTTTGGCATCCTTAGCGCCTTTATCTTTTGGGGGGCCTCGTCTGTCTCCGCCACCACCGCCACGTCCACCACCACCACCGCGACCACCTTGACCTCCGCCGCGTCCACCTTTACCTTTGGGTGAGGGTGGTTTGATAAAAGGTACAACAAGCGATTCGGGCATATAATAATGTTCTTCTACTTTAGCGGCTTTAGCTGGAACGCTTTCACCCTCTGCAAAAGTAACAACTAACACGCGCTTGAGATTTTCGAGATTTTTTTCGGCAACATCAATGGCGTTAATAAAATGCTTTAGTTTGTCGCCTTCGAATTTAAAAGTAGCGCCTAGGCCCGTTTGGATTTCTTCGGGCGTTTTGCCTTCAGCAGTAAGGGCCGTTTTAGAAGTAAGGGCTTGTTTTAGTGTGAAACTCGCAAATTCAGTTACTGATTTCATGGCATGAATCCTCTCAAAAAATTTAAAGGCAATACTGGGTATAATATTGATTGCTGTCAAATGAAACAGAAAAAATTATAGGGACTTGCTTGAACTTCCTTTGACCTTCTCTTGACCTTTTAAACAGGTGCGTGCACTTTGGGCAGATGTTGATAGATCCTGTATGTGGCATGAAAGTAGATCCAGCAACCGCAAAAGGCGGTAGCAGCCAATATGGGGGCAAATCCTATTATTTCTGTAATTCAAAATGCCAAGGTAAATTTATTGCTAACCCTGAGAAGTATCTAAATCCCACTTCTTCAAGTTCAGCAACTGTAGATAAGGAAACCATTTACACCTGTCCCATGGATCCCCAAATCCGTCAAAAAGGGCCTGGCAATTGTCCTATTTGTGGCATGGCACTCGAGCCCGAAGAAGTTAGCCTCGAGGAAGTAGTTAATCCAGAACTCAAAGACATCACATTACGCTTAAAAATTTCTGTGGCACTGAGTCTTCCATTAATGGTTTTAGCCATGGGGCACCTCAGCGCCAAAATCCAATTTATTATGGCAACGCCTGTAGTGCTTTGGGGTGGCTTGCCATTTTTTATGCGTGGCTGGATGTCGCTAAAAAGCCGAAATCTAAATATGTTCACTCTCATAGGCATCGGAACAGGCGTAGCCTATATTTATAGTGTTATTGCCACTTTCTTTCCTGATTTATTTCCTAGGGAATTGCGAGTTCATGGTGGCGAACCTGCAGTCTATTTTGAGGCTGCGGCAATTATCGTGACTCTCGTTCTTTTGGGTCAGGTTCTGGAACTTAAAGCTCGTAATCAAACCGGTCAGGCATTAAGGGCCTTATTGGGACTTTCTCCCAAAACCGCTCGCAAAATTGAAGCTGATGGGTCCGAAGTAGATACTCCTATTAGTCAAATTCAGGTCAGCGATAACCTTCGTGTTCGGCCCGGAGAGAAAATACCCACTGACGGCAAAATAATTGAAGGAAAAAGTACGGTTGATGAAAGCATGATTACCGGCGAGCCCATGCCGGTTGAAAAGCTTTTGGATAGTGCCGTAACCGGCGCCACGGTAAATGGTTCCGGCAGCTTTATTATGCAGGCAACGCGGGTGGGTTCAAATACGTTACTCGCGCAAATTGTAAAGTTGGTATCTCAAGCGCAAAGAAGTCGTGCCCCTATTCAAAAACTTGTAGATATGGTCTCAAGTTTTTTTGTGCCAGTGGTTATTGGAATAGCGCTTATATCCTCAGTTGTCTGGTTTTTCTTTGGACCCTCGCCTTCGATATCCTATGCCGTGGTTTGTGCCGTAACTGTACTTATAATTGCCTGTCCGTGCGCACTAGGATTGGCTACCCCCATGTCGATTATGGTGGGAATTGGAAAAGGCGCGTCTTACGGCGTACTCATAAAAAATGCGGAATCATTAGAAGTGATGGAAAAAATCACCACTCTCGTAATCGATAAGACGGGAACTTTAACAGAAGGCAAGCCCAAGCTTTCTGAAGTAAAAGCTCTGAGTGAATTTGAAAGTGATTATCTTTTAAAACTCGTGGCTTCACTTGAAAAGGCCAGCGAGCACCCACTGGCTGACGCTATAATTCAAGGAGCAAAAGAGCGAAATTTAAAAAATGTTTTAGTACAAAAATTTGATTCCATCGCGGGCATGGGTGTCAGAGGTGAACTCGAAAATAAAACAGTATTAGTAGGCAATAAAAAATTGTTAGAAAAATTTAATGTGGTTACTGATCAGCTTTCGCCAATGGCTGAGGAGCTTCAAAAGCAAGGCCACGGTGTAATGCTCGTTGCGATTGACGGCCGCCCGGCAGGAGTGATTGCCGTTCGCGATCCGATTAAAAAGACAGCTCGTGAGGCCATTACTTATTTTCATGAGCGAGGAATCGAAGTCATGATGGTGACGGGCGACAATCAGCACACAGCCCAGGTTGTAGCAGTTGAGCTCAAGATTGATAGCGTGATGGCAGAAGTATTGCCGGAGCAAAAATTTGACATTATCAAAAAACTTCAGGCACAAAGAAAAATTGTAGCTATGGCGGGCGATGGCATCAACGATGCGCCGGCGCTAGCTCTTGCCAATATTGGCATCGCCATGGGAACTGGCACTGACGTTGCGATGGAAAGCGCTGGCGTAACTTTGGTAAAAGGGGATCTCATGGGGATCGTGCGCGCGCATAGGCTTTCGCAGCAAACAATGAAAAATATTCGACAGAATCTTTTCTTTGCATTTTTTTACAATGCGCTGGGTGTGCCTGTTGCAGCGGGTGTACTTTATCCCTTTTTTGGAATTCTTTTAAGCCCCATGCTAGCTAGCCTTGCCATGAGCCTCAGTTCGGTTTCGGTCATTGTTAATGCTTTGCGCTTGAGGGGTTTGCGACTTTAACCAAGTTCCAGAATTAGCAAATTTTTCTTAAAATCTCTTTCGGGCAGTTTTAACTAGTAATTATTTAGGCAATGTACTAACTTGCGCCACAGTCAACCCCACCGACCATATATGGAGTAAAAGTGAATACTTTCGATGATTTAGGCCTCAGCCCCGAAATATTAAGAGCCGTTCATGAACTTGGATATGAAAAGCCAAGCGCCATTCAAGCCGAGACGTTACCTATTTTACTTGGCCCTCCATCAGACTTTATCGGAATCGCTGCCACGGGCACGGGTAAAACCGCTGCATTTGGCATTCCCATGTTAGAAAAAATTGATGCAACAAAAAAATCTGTGCAGGGGCTCATCATGTGTCCAACGAGAGAGTTGGCATTACAGGTATGTGGTCAAATCAATCTTTTGGGTAAATTTAGAGGTATCAAAGCAATTCCAGTTTATGGTGGCGCTAGTTTAATGGACCAAGCCCGTGGACTACGTAATGGGGCGCAAATTGTTGTAGGTACGCCGGGGCGACTTATTGATCACTTGGAGCGCACAACACTTAAACTTCAAGATGTTCAAATGATCGTGCTTGATGAAGCTGACGAAATGATTTCAATGGGATTCAAAGAAGATCTCGAAACGATTTTACAAGCCTCTCCGCGCGAAAAATCACAAATCTGGTTATTTTCGGCAACGATGGACCGAGAAGTTTCTCGTGTGGCAGATACCTACTTACGAAATGCTAAGCAAGTAAAATCCAATCGCAACGAAATGTTATCTACAACCGTCGAGCAGATTTTTTATCCAACACGTGAAGGTGATAAACCTGAAATCCTCGTGAAAATTATCGAAATGGCCGAAAAATTTTATGGCCTCATTTTTTGTCAAACAAAGGCCTTGGTTGTCGATCTAACTCACTATTTGAATAGTCGTGGGTACCGTGTCGACTGCCTTCACGGTGATAAGACACAAAGTGATCGTGAGCGAACAATGCAATCGTTTCGCGATCGAAAAGTTTCTATACTCATTTGCACTGATGTAGCGTCGCGTGGTTTAGATGTTAAAGATATTACTCATGTGATCAATTATTCTATTCCGCGAGAGCTTGATGTTTATATTCATCGTATTGGCCGAACCGCACGAGTTGGTAAAGCCGGGGTCGCCATAAGTCTTGTGACACCCAGTCATCGAAATCTCGTTGGCCGAATAGAAAATATGACGAAAAGTAAAATTAAAGAAGGCAAAATTCCGACGCGAAAAGATATTGGCAGTAAAAAAGTAGCTAAAATCTTGCCCGCCTTTCAAGCGCAAACTTTTTTTGCTCGTGCGGTTGAACATTTAGGTGATGATTGGAAAGCCGTAATTGGTAGTATGCCCGTTGAAGAAGTGGTTGGCAGATTCTTAACTTTGATGTCTCCTGAAGTTTTCAAAGATCAAGAAAAACTAAAAATGTTGCAACAATCACCAGGCCGTCCGGAATTAGCGGACAGGTCGGGCTCGGACAAACGCGATCGCAATCGAGACCGAGACCGAGACCGAGACCGAAATCGAGACGAGCGCGCGCCTCGCCGCGATGAACATCGCCCGCCTCGCCGCGAATTTAGTGGTCCCCCGCGCCGCGACCGTGATGACCGCGCGCCTCGCCGCGATGAACATCGCCCACCTCGCCGCGAATTTAGTAGTCCCCCAGCGCGTGATCGTGATGACCGCGCCCCTCGGCGTAGTGATGAAGCTCCGCCGCGGCGAATTGCTGGTGCAGGTGTTGGTGGCGAAAGACCCCCGATTCGCAGCCAAAAAAATGACCAAAAAAATTACCAGAGACGCGATGAGCGCTCTGGCGAGCGCCGCGATAATCAGCATTGGAAAAAGAATAAACCCGCTGGAAGTCATCGCACCGATCGCTAATTTGTGATCTAATATTCTCAAATGAGTAATGAGTCTTTTAGCAAGGATCAAAAGCGAGCCTGGGAATTACTCCAGAGTGAATACAATGTTTTTGTGACCGGCGAAGCTGGTAGCGGCAAAAGTTATATCATCCGTCACTTTATGTTAAACCGAGACGTTAAAAAATTTCCTGTTTTAGCTAGTACAGGCGCCGCTGCCGTATTAGTTGGTGGCCGCACCTTTCACAGTTTTATGGGGCTGGGAATTATGGAGGGAGGAGTTGATGCCACTGTGGAGCGAGCTCGCCTCGATCGTCGCTTACGTAAGCGATTGCGTGATGCTGAAGGCTTTATTGTTGATGAAGTTTCGATGTTGTCGGGTCCCATGTTGCAGGCTGCCGAGAGGATTTGTCGCATGTGTCGCGAGGTTGAAGAGCCATGGGGTGGACTGAGAGTGATTGCTGTTGGAGATTTTGCGCAGTTGCCCCCCGTTCAACAAGGAAACCAGCCTCGGTCTTGGGCCTTTTTGGATTCGGTTTGGGAGATGACAAACTTTCAAGCAGTGGTACTAAAGCAAAATATGCGAAGTGGTGACGGTGAATTTCTCACGATCCTCAATGATATTCGCCGTGGTAAAGTTAATGATGTCGTCGAGACTTTTTTGAATCGGAAAACGATAACTCCTGAAGAAATTTTTGAGGGAACTCGGCTTTTTCCAAGACGAATTCAAACAGATGCCTATAACAGTCGGGAACTTGAAAAATTACCGGGTAATGTGACTTGTTTTCAATCGGTGTATTCGGGTAAGGCCAAAGCCATTGAACAATTAAAAAAACACTCGCCTTTACCCGATGAACTTTTTGTAAAAACCAATGCGTTGGTGATGTTGCGCCAAAATGATCCTAAGCAGCGCTGGGTTAATGGTAGCACGGGGTATATTCGTCAAATTTCAAAGATTGAAATTTCAATTGAACTTTTAAATGGCCGCATGATCAAAATTGAACCGGCGAGTTTTTCATTACTTGATGCCGAAGGTATTCCTGTCGCAGCGGTTACCAACTTTCCGATTTCATTAGCTTACGCAGCGACTATTCACAAAGCGCAGGGCATGACACTCGATCGCTTAATGGTAAACCTCAATGCCTTGTGGGAACCCGGGCAAGCTTATGTAGCTCTTAGTCGGGTGATTGATCCCGTTCATTTACGGATTGAAGCCTGGCAAGAAAAGTCGATTAAGGCCGACCCCATTGTCGAAAAATTTTATCAGAGTTTATAACGTTTAATTTCAGTCTGCTCACTTTTATTTCCCGCACTTATAGTGAGTAATTGATCATCGTAAAGTAGTTGCCAGCGTACGTCTCGGGGCAAATCCACTCCCAATGCTTCTAAAAATTTTGGCTTAAAGGCATAAATTTCAATTTTTTCAGAGTTATGAATTTCTTTGGACTGTGCTTCACGCAAGATATGTTCAGGATCTTTATAGGTATATATTTTTACTTGGGCAGCGGCCTTTGCAGCTTTATGAAGTTTTCGTGCGCTGGGATTTCCGATTTCAATCCACAGACTGATTCGGCCATTGGCGTGATTTGCTGATATCGATGGACCCTCGGGATCACTTAAACCACTACGCGAAAACTCCAATCCTTCTTGCGTATTTAAGCAAAATGCTAAAACGCGCGTCAGCAGATACAGCATTGATTCTGACGGATGCATTGCTAAGCGAAAATCCAGTTTTTCGTAAACTCCGCGCTCGATGTCAGAGACATCAATACGAAATCGATACAATGTTGTTGAGACGCTCATCTATAGATCGATTCCTAATGATAGATTTTCGGCAATCTTTGCATTTTTAGCGAGGATTTCAACGCCAATTGCATTGAACCCGAGTTCATTTGCAACAGCTAGAACTGCGCCGTGTCCACAAAAAGGATCGACTATAGTGCGTGTGTTTGTGTGTTCCAAAACAAACTGGCAGGCCAGACGACAGGCTTCAACACCCATGCCACGAATCCACGTGACGTTTCCGGCGGTAGGCAAAACGTCAGCTGAAGGTTTGGAAATGTCGGGGCGAATGTTTTTAGAAAAACAAAGTAAGTGAGAATAGCTGGGCCGACCACGCGTTGTTATGCCGGCCGGTACACGACAAACAATTTTGTGACCTATTAACTCATGACCAACTTGTTCGGCAGCTTTTTGGATGAGGTAAGATTTGTCGATCCAAGCGCCTTGAACCTTAATGTCCGACTGATAGAAAATCGTAACACCATCATCGGAACATCGAGAAAGTACTAATGCCGCTGTGCTGACAAACCAAGTCTTCCATTCGCTGAGATTGAATTTAGGAAATTCAGAAATGTCGGGCAGCGAGGTAATAATCGAACAACCCACCAGCGTGGTTTGGTTTTCAAGCCAGCTGAGTGCATCGGCATGATGAATTATACGTGTTGTTTCCATATATTTTGTGGATTTCCTTTGTCATTTTAGGCTTACATAAATTCCCTAACAGGGCTAGTTTAAACTTAGATTATGTGCTACAGATTCGTTATGTCGCCATTGTCGATTTCAAAAACTAAATCGTTTAAAAATAAGCCTAGTGCCAGAGATCTTGGTTTTGGTAAGTATTTTTCCGACCATATGTTCCAAGTAAATTATTCCGAAGGTAGGAGCTGGCATTCACCACGAATTACTCCGTATGAACCACTACTTATTGAACCTGGCGCTTCGGTGTTGCATTATGGACAAGCGTTATTTGAGGGAATGAAGAGCTTTAGACAAACAGATGGCACCACCATTTTATTTCGTCCTGAATTCAATGCCAAAAGACTACAAAGTGGCGCTGAGCGGCTTTGCATGCAGGTGCCGCCAACCGAGCTGATGCTTGAGGGAATTCGTACTTTAGTTAAGACGGATCAAGACTGGATTCCTCGAGAGAAGGGGACATCTTTATATATTCGGCCCACGTTAATTGGGACGGAGTCATTTTTAGGCGTCAGGCCGTCAAAAGAATATTTATTTTATGTGATTTGTTGTCCTGTGGGCTCATATTATGCGACAGGTGCTGATCCCATAAAAATTTGGGTTGAAGACAAGTATGTGCGCGCTTCGCTGGGCGGCTTAGGTGCCACTAAAGCTGGGGCCAATTATGCCGCCAGTCTTAAGGCAGCTCTTGAAGCTAAGAAGAGGGGCTATGCTCAAGTATTGTGGCTCGACGTCACTCATCAGTACATCGAAGAAGTTGGCACCATGAACGTTTTTTTTGTTTTCGAAAACGAGATTGTGACACCAGCCCTTAACGGATCTATTTTGTCGGGTGGAGTTCGTGATTGTGTGATTACATTGCTCAAACATTACGGTTTAAAAATTACAGAACGTGAATTGTCTATGCAAGAAGTTATTGAGACCCACGCTGGTGGAAAGCTTAAAGAAATCTTTGGTACTGGCACTGCGGCAGTGATTTCTCCAGTAGGTGAGTTAGCCTCAGAAAAATTTGATTTAAAAATAAATAGTGGCGTGCGTGGCCCCATTGCCGCTCGTCTTTATCAAGACATAAGTGATATTCAATACGGTGATAAACCTGACCTGTTTAAATGGACCGAAAAGATTTTTAGAGCTACCTAGATATAGCTTTTGCGGTATTTTTTGTTTTAGCGCGAATACTGTCTAAACGGTCGACCAGATTCTGATCCCGTTCAGTCACAAAATTGACAACCAAACCTTTACGACCTGCACGTGCTGTACGGCCTACTCGGTGAATGTAGTTCTCCATCTGATGAGGCATGTGATAGTTTATCACGCGACCAACACATTCTAGGTCTAATCCTCGCGATGCCAAGTCGGTAGAAATTAACAGGCCGATTTTACCGTCACGGAATTCTTTTAGGTTAGAGCGACGTTCGACTTTGTCCATCTCACCTCGGTAAATGGCACATTTGCGGCCAGTTTGCTTGATGAGGTCGGCAAGTTTATCGCATTGTTCGCGAGTGTTGGTGAAGATCAATGTACCCCCTTTTACAGGGTCGCTCAATAAGTCTTCGAGGATAGGTAAGCGCTTGCCGTCAATGACGATTTGATTTCTCGTAGTCAGACTTGGTACCACTCGATGATGGCCCTCGCTGCGGATTACTTCGGCTTCTGAGAAAAGTTCATTCATGAGTTCCTGCACAGCGGGCGATATAGTTGCCGAGAATAAAGCGAGTTGGCGTTCGGGAGGGCAGTCCTTAACAATTCGCGTGGCGTCGGGCAGAAAGCCCTGGTCCAACATTTGATCGGCCTCGTCGAATACAAGGACGCGAATGTCGCTTAAATTTATTAAACCGCGCTCAAGGAGCTTTACTAAGCGTCCTGGGGTGGCGACTAGAATCTCGAAGGGTCCCTTAATATTATTCTTAGCGACGTCTAAAGTGGTGCCGCCAAGAACCGATCGCACACGCAGGCGCGTCGTATGAGTAAAAACTTTAAATACTCGAGAGACTTGCTCTCCGAGCTCACGGGTGGGGACAATCACTGCCGCACGAGGTTGGCTATCTTTCGTGACCGCTTGCCCAGAACTTTCTAATCGCTTTAGCATATTCAAAACAGGTAGTGCATAAGCTAAGGTCTTGCCACTGCCGGTTTCAGCCACGCCCACTACAGAGCGTCCGCCCAAAAGTGCGGGAAGCGCCCGATTCTGGATTTCGGTGGGTTTCGCCATGCTCTTTTCGCTCAATGTCGCTTGGAGAGTTGGGAGTAAGTCGAAATCAGTAAATTTGCTCATTGGTAAGGAAGTAGCAGGTTATATATATTCGGTCATGTAAAACTAGGCCGAACAACACTTTTTATATTTTTTACCGCTGCCACAAGGGCAAGCGTCATTGCGGCCGACCTTGGCGGACTCTCGTACCATTGGCTGAGTTTTTTCATGGTGATGTTGGTGGCCTTCTCCGTCTTCGTGAGTATGAGACTCCCCATCAACAAAACGCCACTCGCCTTTTCCATTTCTTTGGAACTGAGACACTTCGTGATGCTCATAAGTCTTTTCTTTGTGGCTATAGGTCGCCGCAAATTCAACAGTGCCAGTTTTGTCGGACTCTTTACCCAAATCGGTCGAAATAATTTTCAAGCCCTTCCACTCTGACTGATTAGCCCACTCCTTGGCAGCGACTGGGTCAAAATCTTTCGAGGAAGCGGTGGCCAGAGTCTTTTTAATATAGTCGAGTTCGGAAATCGCGTAGGCTGTGTACCTCGAACGCATCAAGGCCTCTGCCGTGGGCGGCAAGGATTTGCCGCTAATAAATGGCGCGCAGCAGGTTTCATAATCTCGCTCGGTGCCGCAAGGGCAGAGTTTTGAATCTTTGTTGTTCATTGTTTAAACCTCGGTGAAATTAAGTCTACCACATGAATACCTTGGTCAACAATCTGCCATTGCACGTCGAAGTCAAAAAGTCTAAAGGCAAACTTGCGACCTTCACTTTCAGGCTCAATTATCGGAAGGGCTTGCCGCTGAGAGGTGGGTCGGGGATCTAATTCTAGCATTTGTACTAGCAATTCTTTGAGATCAGGATGTTGGGAAGTTGCAGACTGTTTAATCGCTGACAGACTTCGGGATGAAAAAGTTACCGGGTATTTGGGAATCGCATTTATAGCCCAACCTGATTTAGCCTCGGGAATGCTGTCGGCATATGAAAGATAGGGCTTAATGTCGAGAAGGGGCGAACCATCCAAAATATCAAGGCCACTGACATGAATTTCAATTCCGTTTTTGGCCACTAAATCAATTCGTTCAAGTTTTAAAGCTGACTGACCAATGGGATTGGGTCGATGGGGAGAGCGAGAGGCAAAAACCCCGACGCGGTTGGGTCCATCGAGTCGAGGCGGGTTTACTGTGGGATGCCAAGGCGTTTCAATATTTTTATGAAAAACATAAAGAACCCAAACATGAGAAAATCCTTCTAGATCTTTAACCGCAAGAGAGAAAGCAGGATTTGGATCTAACTTTAGTACGCCAAGTGCCTGACTCATCATTAAAGATTGGCGAGCCACCCCAAATTTTTCTTTAAAACAACTATGTATAACTCCGATCTGAGAAAATTCAAACATTGGCTATTTCACCATGGTCTCTTCGATTCGCCGGTCTGGGATTAGCCACATTATCGTCACAAAGATATAAAAAACTATGGCCAACCATGAAACAAAAAACGAAACAAGAATGGCCAGTGCATAGATGCCCAGAGAAATTCTACCTTTAGTGTCGCTGCCAAGCGCCTTACTTAAAGTAGAGTTTGCGCCGTGGTGAGCGAGTAGAGTTTGGCTAAGAAAAAAATATGCGACAGCAGTAAAAAAAAGAACTACCCCATAAAGTGCTACGGGTAGTGCCGCAAAGTTACTCTCACTCATCCAGTTGGTAACAAAAGGAACAAGGGAGAGCCAGAACAGCAAATGCATGTTTGCCCAAAGAATCGGGCCATTCACTTTGTGGGTAGCTTGCAACAAGTGGTGGTGGTTGTTCCAATAAATACCTATAAAAACAAAACTCAAAACATAACCCAGAAAGACAGGTAAGATGGGTTTTAAAGATTCAAAATCATGGCCAAGTGGAATTTTCAGCTCCAAGACCATAATAGTAATAATGATCGCAATAACTCCATCACTGAAAGCTTCAAGCCGATTTTTACTCATAAAGCCTCCCAGAGTGAATGCTGTCTCTGATTAAATTTAAAAATTAATGAATAATCACTGCGCCCATTTCGGCAAACTGTCTTAACTCGTAGCTACTAAACGGAGCCGCAATAACAGAGGCAGTGGCCGGACGAATAACTCTTTCAATGATATTTCGAACATCATAAGCACTGTAGGGTGCTCCCAATATAACAGAGCCTCCCATTTCTGCAAAGCTGCGGCAATCATAGGTGCTAAATTTTCCGCAACGAACCGAAACGCGACTATGTCCAATACCTATAAAAGTTTTAATATCATAACTACTATATTCATAACCTACTACGACCGAGCCACCTTTCTCGAGCCGTTGTCTAATTTCATAGGCACTGGTATTGGGATTTTGTTGTCCATCAATGCCTGCGCCCATTTCTGCGAATTGTCGCAGCTCATAGTCACTGTAGCCATGGGCCATTACAATGGCCGTTGCAGGACTAATAATTTCTTCTAGTATTATACGAACTTCGTAAGCGCTGTAGGGTTGGCCTAAAATCGTAGATGCACTTTTTTCTGCAAACCCTCGGCAATCATAGACACTAAATCCAGCACCACATCGTACTGTTACTCGGCTTTTACCGATATCTATGAAAGTCCCCACCTCATAAGTACTAAATTCGTTTCCAACAACGACTGATCCCCCAGCTTCAAGCTCTTGACGAATTTCATAGGCGCTGGCCCCTAAAGCAGAAGCCGCTGCAAATAAAACTAGGGAGGAACTAAGGATTAGTTTTTTAATAGGATTCATAAATTCTCCAGTTGGGATTTGAGCTAACACGGCGCAGAGATTACCACAGAGAGCGAAAGACTCAAGGATTTAGCATTTTTTAGACCTGACGTAGCAAAAATGTAATAGCAGAGTGGACTAGGTTAGAGTAGGATTTTTCATAGATTGAGGTGTGAATGGACCTTGAGATAGGTAATTCCAGCAAAGCGGTAATAGATTTATCTGATCAAAAAAACCTCTTAGTGCGGCAGGTTCATGAGGTCGCCGAGTTTTTTGGTTTTGAAACGCGCAACAAATACGAAGTGCTAGATCAAAACCAGAATCTTGTTGCCTTTGCCGCCGAACAACAAAAAGGTTTTTGGGGCTGGTTTATGCGTCAGTTTTTAGGGCATTGGCGCACCTTTGAAATTCATTTTTTTGATTCGTCAAGAAAACAGTTTATGACGGCCTACCACCCATTTCGATTTTACTTTCAAAGGCTCGAGATTTCCGACGCTAACAATTCCGGCCTGGGCGTCATTCAACAAAGGTTCAGCATTTTCTCAAAACGCTTTGATGTTCAAAATCACCGTGGACAAGTTATCTTAGAGGTAGCATCACCCCTTTGGCGTATTTGGACATTTGATTTTTTTCACAACAATAGGGTTGTCGCAAGCATCAAGAAAAAATGGTCAGGATTATTTTCGGAGGCCTTTACCGACAAAGATAATTTTATGATAGAGTTTTCTGATCCTAGTCTATCAAATGAAAAAAAACAGCTTATTCTGGCGGCCGCGGTTTTTGTAGACCTGAAATATTTTGAACGCAAGGCGCGTAGCTAGGGTTCGAATTCTCCTTTTGCTTTCGATTCTTACTAGACTAAAATAGGGGAATTCACGAGTCCAGTATAGCCTTTTTTTAAGAAAAGTTAAAGCATTCCGATAATACCATAGAGGGCAGTACTGTCCAAAGGAGCCGTCATGATGAGATTAATTTTATCCTTATTTATTTTTATTAATTCGCCTATTTTGATGGCGAAACAACTTAAAATTAATAACGTGGCAGAAAATAAAGCTCTTGAAAAATATATGAATTCCTTTAAAAATCTCGCAGAGGTTTTTGAAAACCTAGTTCAATTTGGAATCATTACTATTGGTGACAAGGACGAGATCGTCAAATTTCTAGTTAAAGAAAATGTAGATGTAAAAGCTAACCTGCCGCCCGTTAAGGCGGTTGGGGACAAGTTGTTAGTTGGCAAAGCATCCGGCTTTGTGCTGGATACGGCATATGATATTCGCACCTTAGAAGGTGAGCTTATCAAGGTTCCAAAAGGCATGTCAGTTGCAGAGACTTTCGAATACATCTATCGCAAACAAACTCGAGCGAAAAGTACTGCTTTTTTAGAATTATTCATTAGCGTAGCCCATGCAGTTAGGAATGACGAAATAGCTCTTGAGGGCGCAAAAGCTTCGCTAGCTGATATGGTCGCGCGCTTTGGAAAGATATACTCGGGACTTTCAAGTTTTTTTAAAAGCGATGCTGCAGCAACAGACGGGGTTGATAACGGAGTAACCGCCACGCATTTGTGGCCAGTTCGCGAGTTTTTATCGAAGGGGTCGGTGTTTTGTCAGGGTAAGGACTTTCAAATTGCAGGAATTTATCCTAGCAATGAATGGCTAGAAGTTTTCCGAATTTTTTCTCTTAAATCGCTTGAAGAGCCTAAAAAATCGTGCGCTTCCGGTCGACTAAGTAAAGATGAAGGTCGTTCAACGAATTTCTGTAAGTTGATCAGTGCTACTCTTGTTTTTAAGGACTCAGTAGACTTACAAAAGGACATCTTTTACATAAAGAATGAGAAGGCTCAAAAGTTTTTAGGCGAATCCCGCCCCCGATGTAATAAAGAGAATGCAAAGAAAGTCAAAAATGCAATGATAAGTGAAATTCAAACCATACTCGAAGAGAAACCCAAAGTAGGTTTAGATAAATCCATTCAGCCTGGCACTGACTAAGTGCTAAGTAATTTGGAGTAAACAGTTTCCCAGCCTTGGTTTTCGCCCAGTAGAGTGACGTCCTGAGCGCCTGAACTATCTAATACATTTTTTGCTTGTCTGGCTTCGTCGGCACTACTCACGTGAACCGACATTAAAATGCCGCCTGAGTCCACATAGTCGCCGTAGCGTTTGCCCGCGCTTTCAGGCGTGCCGATTCCAACCAAGGCGCCGCTGGCGGCCCCAAGAACCACCCCGCTAATAAGTCCGCCCAAAACTAAAAGCATTTGATTTGGAAAAACTGCTAAGTTCTGTAAGGCCATCACAGGAATGGCGCCCATGCTTACCAACATGCTAACGACCATAAGCAGAGGTCCGCCAATAGCCGCACCCACTAGCGCACCAGTTAGGATCAATGACCTCTGTCGTTGTGGAAAATCCTGTGGACCACGGTGGGGAGGGTAAAGAATCGCAATATTCGATTCAGTAAATCCTCGTGCGTGCAATTCGTCTTTAGCTAAGCTGACCTCCGACTCGGTACGAAAAACTCCAAAAGCAGCCTTGCTTTCCTCTAAATTTTTTTGAATCTCCATTTTAAACTCCTTTTATTGTATTGAACCAACGTGCACTGAACCGTCTTTTTCTAGCGATGTGTGAATGGGTGGAGTCGGAACTGCTTTTGCCAAGCACTTTTCGACGAAGCTCCAATCGACCACTTGCCAAAAATTCTGAATATAGGTTTTGCGATCATTTTTGTAATCCAAGTAGTACGCATGCTCCCACACGTCACAAGCCAACAATGGAATCTTGCCATATACCAATGGATTTTCTGCGTTACTGCTGCTGAAAATCTCTAGTGATTGATCGGGGTTTTTTACCAACCAAGTCCAGCCCGAACCAAATAGTTCACTGGCCTCTAAGCTAAATTCATCCACAAATTGTTTTGCACTGCCAAAATTTTCACTGAGAACCTTAGTCAGTCTTTTTGAGGGCTTTTGGTTGTGATCACTGCTCAAACAGTTCCAAAAAAAAGTATGGTTCCAAGTTTGACTGGCGTTGTCGAAGATTTTTTTTTCTTTGTCTGAGTTTTTCATGTTCGCCGTCTTTAATATAATTTCAACCAATGACAGCTTAGCGTAGGGCGTACCACGAACCAATTTGTTGACTTTATCCACATAATTTTTGTGGTGCTTTTTATAATGAAACTTTGTAGTTTGTGATGAGATATAGGGCTCAAGAGCATCAAAATCGTAAGGTAACGGCGAAAGTTGAATTGGCATTATCTCTCCTTTTTTGCTTTTTTTTGACATATAGCGATAGGCGCGACCGGTGACTAATGTGTTGTATCTGCAATTTCTTGTCCAAGGTGTTCAGGTGGGATCAATAGCGATAGACGCTTGGTTCGCAGATAAGATCGGGGTAAAATGGGATCTTTGGGACATAACTCCACATAACAACTGACTAAGCAGCTATCAACTTTGACTGATCTTGTTTTAAGGGAAGCTCAATAACAAAACGTGTTCTGGAGGAGGTGGAGTCATAGCGAAGACTGCCTTGATGATCCTCAATAATTCCTTTTGAAATACTCAACCCTAACCCCGTGCCCTTTCCAATCTCTTTGGTCGTAAAGAATGGCTGCATTAATTTATCAACAATATGTGGTTGTATACCGTAACCACTATCAGTTACCGAGATTTGAACTCTTTCATTCGAAGATTTTATATCAATGCGCACCCATTTCTCTGGTAAAGAGCTTACAGCATCAAAGGAATTATTTAGAAGATTTGAAAGTACCTGAGCTATTTGAGTGGCGCGACCTTCTACTAACGTCTTAGGAAATGAATTTAACACGAGCTCTACAGAATAATTTTTAAATCTCTCGGAGCACAGAGAAAAAACATCTTTAAACAGATCGGATAAGTCCACTGAAGCGAAAGGATCTTTATCGCCATTCCTTGAAAAGGCGACCAATCCGCGAACGATTTTTGCAATCCGCTCGGATTCCGAAAAAATACTTTCGAGCTGTACGATTCCATTTTCTAAGGTAAATTTATTGCCGTGAATAAGTCTTATAAGGTGACTTGCTTTTCCTTGAATAATCGCCAGGGGATTATTTATTTCATGTGCAATACCACCAGACATTTCTCCAAGAGACGACATCTTTGAGGCATTAACCAATTGAGCCCGTTGTTCATCTATTTGTTTTTCTCTGACAACAGCCTCTGTCATATCGCGAAAAAACCAAACTCTGGCAATTATGGTGGTTTCAAGAGTAAGTGGCACAGAATAGCAGTTAAAAATCCGTCCATCGCGAAAGACTAACGCGTCGTAACTCACAATTTCTGGAGACGAATGCAGACCTTTTACTAATTCGAAAAACTGGCCAGGTTCAGCAAGTTGACCTAAGACATAGCCAATAATTTTCGGATCATCTTTTTGCTCAGAGAGTTCTTCTGAAATATTCCACATACTTAAAAGTCGTTGGTTATTTCTTATGATCTTTCCGGATTTATGATCAACGACAAGAATACCGTCAGTCGAAGCTTCTAATATAGAATCTGTAAAAGCTAAAAGTCGTTTGTGTTCCGAAGCATTTAAGAGAAGCTCGCTGTTTGTGCGTTCAAGTTCAGATTCAGATCTATTTTTAAGTTTCCTGTAGAGTTCTTCCATTTCCACGGTGGAAACAGCCAAAGTGTTTTCAGTAAGTTCAAGGCGGTCTGTGGCTTCTGACACTAAATTAGATAGTGATTTGAGAATTGCCTGCCAGGCCTCTAGCTGAGTGGGAAGGGAGTCAGAGTTCATTCCCAACTGACTAATGCAGCGTAATACCTTGGGATGAAGCATATTATGCTGCCTTTTTTTCTTGTATCCACGTCAAAGTGACCGTTTGATTATGTAAGTCTCCGATATTGGACTCTCCAGGGGCAAGTTCTCCGTAAGAATAAAAACCAGTCTGTAGGGATTGTTTTGGCAACAGCTCAAATATTCTCTGCACTTCGTCTTGAGTGCTCGAGCCAAGAACAATTCTTCGTCCCACACAAGATACCATAATGCTAAGTATCGGACTGTCTTTGGCTAAATCGTCCCGGCAGGCCTGCGCACACAAGGACGCAGCTTCTAGAAGACTTTTCTCAGTTGAACGCATGAAACGCACATTCTCGCCCTCAGGAATATCGCCGGCAAATGTCATAGATTGATTTTTATCATCAACGGCTAAGATTGTACGAACTAAGTTATGTATGTTCTTTTGACCGCTCAGGTTTTTTGAAATGAGTAGTAGTGGAAAATACAAAGCTGAGGCCGGTAACTTTTTTGCACCTTCACCCAAAAATTCTTTATAGAGCTCTAGCGCGGGAATATCATCAAGTGCATAAAGAATATTACCTTTCGATGATGTAACCTTTCTTTCAATGCCAAATGGAATCCAGCCCCCCATAGCATGCGCCGTCATAACAAGTGACTCACCATAAAATGCGACTACTGAAACTAAATCCTGGGAACATATTTGGTCATGCAAAACTTGAGTGCTTTGGAATCGAGTTCCATCTCCTGCGAGTCCCCCACTTATGAGGACACCGGGTTCAATTTGAGAGCGAATTCCCGACATAAGCTCGCTTCCATTCACCTCAATACCCTTGCTAAAAACACATATTCCACGTAAATTTTTGCCTCTCGCGGCAACTGCAATTTGTTGACCCGTCTTAAAACAATCTGAAACATTGGTGATTTTGAAAGAAAAGCTATTGATTTGAGATTTTTCAAAGACTGCAGTAGTGACAATTATTTTTTGGTCAACGAGCGAATTGTTTGCAATCTCTCCTGCTCCGCTACATCCTACAATATGAGAATTGGGCAAGATTTTCTTAATTTCTTTAACTACATTACTCAAATTGGCATCAGGGTGAAAAAATACAAACGAAACTGTGTTCTTTGAGTCTAAAGATGGATCAAGGGGCGACTCCCAGTTCCCATTATAAATAATATTTTGACTCAATTTCATATTTTGACCTAAAGTGGTGTATTCACTATCGGTAAATACTCAAAATACTAAATATAAAACTACAATTTGTCGTCTAAAAATGAGACAGAAAAGATTCATGCGGGACAGAGAGCTGCCTTTTTGTTTCATTTTTTTTCTCCTATTTTTTTTGAATATGCGAAAGCTCGCTTAGTCCAACCATTTTTCTCATAAAATTTAATTCCACCTTCATTCTCAATACCTGTGCAGAGTCGAAGGCCACTGCAATTAAGTTCTTTAGCCATACTTTCGGCATAATTAAGAAGTTCGGCGCCCAGACCTCTTGACCTCGAATTTTCAGTTGATACTAGGTCATCAACATACATATGCTTGCCGCGAACATAGTCGAATAGAATTCGGTAGCCCATAACCGCCAAAACTTTGCCATCCACTTCGGTTGCTATAATTTCATAGCCATCACTTTTATGTGATTGCTCATAGATAGAAAAATAATCGTTTATATTAAGGTGTGGTCTTAGCTCTTTTATAATGGGGAAGCATCTTTCCAAATCAGAACTGGTGCGAGCTACAAATATTGTTTTTGTCATAAAATCTCCCGAATTTCTATAATAAACCCAAATGTACACGGTTAGTTGGAAAAAGAAAAGAGTGAGAAGAGATTCTGTGTTGAAATTTGTTCGGCAATGTGACTTGTATAGCTACGAGAGCGAAATACAGACGCTTTTTAGTCGTTTCAGTTGAGCGGTTTGGTAAGCACCGAAGGCGCCATTGAAAAGGCAACGTATTAATGGGTCTTCGACAACATCTGCAGACCCAATTTCTTTTTCAATATCGGAGTCGAAGATCCGGTCGTTGATTCGCATATACATTGAGGTTAACGATTCTCCTAAATTTAAAGCTGCATAAAGTTTAGAAATAGGAACTTCGGTGGACCAGGATATGCTCGCATCGTCTTGGGGAGCGCGTTTAATGCCATCGCTGTTTAAAACGTAACGGAAAATCCTGACCTCTCCCTTGTGATCATAGAGGGATAACTGCCAAAGTCTTGGTTTTTTGAAGTAGGAATCCACAGGTGGTTCCATCGAGTTGTATTTTTCAAGAAGGCCTGAACGACAATAGTCGTAAACGCTTTCTGTTTGTTCCAACGTCAGCGGCGCGAATTGTCTAGAAATTTCTGCTGTCGCAGGCGGGTTCACGTTCCCGTTGTATTGGTAATCGAGGTCCTGTTCTCCAACCGGTTGAATCCAAGTCAACGAAGAAGACATCTCGAGGGAGGTCTTATTTAACTCGACCGCGACCGACGGGTTTAATCTCACGACGCGAGAACTTGGCAGCGCGGATTCGACCTCTTGTTTAAACTGCCGGTAAGAAATGGGAAACAAAGCTTGGTTGTACCATGACCAGCTTTCCTGAACGAACTGACAAGAACTTGGCACGATGTATCTGGGATTTAATATTTTTAATTGCTCTATCCATTCAGATGGCAGCTGAACGGCAGCTTTATTAGCTCTTGAAGGTGTTAGAACTTCGATTTCACGCATGGTCTGAAATGGCCAAAGAACCATGTCCCATGGTGCAATTCTGCCAAGTTCCTTTAGTGTTGAAGAATCGATCCACGAATCGACAACATTTAGAACATTAAGACCACCCGCTTTGATTTGAAACATCGAGTCTACATCTGAATCTAGTGCTTTGCGTGGAGTGATTTCAATCGAACATATTGTAATGGGCGCGTCGATTTCCAATTGTTGAACATTTTTGAAGCCGAGTTCTCTAATCAAAAAAAAGAGTTCCTCAAAGAGGCAGAAGATATAAATTGGGGTATTTCGGTCTAAGAAATTCAAACTTTCTAAAGAACAGTGATCGTCGTGAAAGTGAGAAATAAAGATCGCTGCAAATTTAAGTTTTTTGATTTTCTCATGGTCAAACCTAACATTAGGGAAAGCGTGACAGTTCTTGCTAAATGGATTTTCGAAAATTGGGTCAAAAGCGATTTGAGTTTTGTCATGCTCGAATATGTACCCAGCGTGGAGGATTCGGGAAATTTTGAGCGTCATGTAGACTGATATTATACAATGACGTTTCAAGTGTCCAATAAAACTTTCGCAATTACACGTATTTCACCACTCTTGACAAACCCCCCCTTTCCTTTATAGTTAACTATATAGTTAATTAACCAATTGGATAATTATAAAGATTATTATGAATCGAGACCAACTGAGCTTAACATTTGCGGCTTTGAGTGACCCTACACGGAGGGCTATGCTGGTTCGGCTGTCAAAAGGCGAAGCCAGTGTCTCAGAATTAGCAAAGCCCTTTATGAAAGAAATGAGTGCTCCCGCGATTACAAAGCATCTCAAGGTCCTAGAAAAAGCGGGACTGATTTCTAAGGGTCGAGAGGCACAATGGCGACCTTGCAAATTAAATGGTGAGCCTTTTAAGAAAATCGCTGATTGGGTCGAGCATTATCGAAAATTTTGGGAAGAAAGTTTTAATCGGCTAGATGATTATTTAAAAACAATGACAATTAGGAAGGAAAAGAAAAATGGTCGCAAAAAATAAATCCAACGAAATTTATATTACCCGAATCTTTGAGGCTCCTGTGAAGATGGTTTGGGACGCATGGACGGACCCGAAACAAGTTGCTAAATGGTGGGGCCCGCGCGGCTTTACTATTACGACTCTTAGCCATGACCTTAAAACCGGCGGCACTTGGAGTTATATTATGCACGGACCCGATGGTGTCGATTATCCCAATAATACTAAATATCTAGAAGTGGAAAAATATTCTCATATGGTTTATGACCACGGCGGCAGTGATAAAAAACCGCCTATGTTTAGGGTGAGCGTTAATTTTACTGAAGTTAACGGCAAAACTAAAATGGAAATGAGTATGGCGCTTCCCACTGCCGAAGCAGCGAGTGAAACGAAAAAATTCATTAAAAAAGTGGGTGGCGATGCGACTTGGGACAGACTTGCTGAGTATTTGTCTCCCATCGATAAATTTGTAATCAATCGCAGTTTTGATGCTCCCATCGATCTTATGTTTAAGTTGTGGACTGACCCAAAACACGTTTCGAAGTGGGTGCCACCTACAGGTTTCACTATGGAGTACCTAAAAGTCGATATCAAACCCGGGGGTACCGGCTTTTACGTTATGAAAGGTGGTGGTGGTATGAAAATGTATGGTAAGGCCAATTATATAGAAATCACCAAACCCAATCGCATTGTCTATACTCAAATCTTTTGCGACGAAAATGAAAAAATCAGTCGCCACCCTATGGCCCCAACTTGGCCAGAAACCATGTTAACCACTGTTGCTTTGACAGAAGAGGGACCTGATAGAACACGAGTCACTATCACGTGGGAAGTCTATGGCGAAGCCAGTGCGCTCGAGCGTGAGACGTTCAACAAGGCCAAAGGCGGCATGACACAGGGCTGGAGTGGATCATTTGAAAAGCTAGAAGAGTATTTGACGGGAGTTTAATTCTTCTTTTTTGAGACGTTTTTATTACGGGCGTATCAATTCCCGACGTCGAACTTCTAGTTAATTTTAGCGAGATAGACAGCCTCATCTCAAAGTAATCCGGCTGCGGGGTCCTGTATTTGAGCCTTTACTGGCACCCTTGTTGCTATTATAATTCATGTAACGTTCGTCAACTGGGGGTTTTATGAAAAAACAAGTTTTAGCAATAATCGTCTTTGGTTTTGCGTTGTTGGCTATGTTTCAAAACTGCGGACCTAATCCCATTGCTTTTAACTCCGGCGAAACTGGGCTCACTAAGGTTAGCCTCTCTAGCGCACCCGATGGCGAATCTACTTCTACAGACGATGATCAATCGGTTGATGACTCGGACGTTGATCAATCGGTTGATGACTCGGACGATGATGCTGATTCTGCCGGTCTCAACTATATTTGTATTCTTGAAGGTCCGGGCAAGTCAGTAGCTGCGGGATATAGCCAGGGTGCTCTTGATGGTCAAAACTCTACACCCGGAGTAGTATGTATGTCTCAATCAGCTTGTAAAGACCTCATCAGCAAAAAATTCACTGTTAAGGGACCTGAAAAACGTGGCTATTGCCCCAACAAAAACAAACACGTTGTACCCCTGTCAAATGAACAAATTGCTGATCTTGTAAAATAAGATTAGTCGACATTATTTAACTCGTCGGCCAATAAGCGATAACGTCAGCCTTTTGCTATTCACGATGAATTGCAAAAGGCGCAAAGGCTTGCTGAACCGGCATCATTGAAATTACATTTATGTTTACATGTGCTGGCCGCGACACTACCCAATGTACTGTTTCTGCAATATCCTCTGAAGTTATAGGCACGACACCCTTATAAATGGACTCAGCTTTTGCTTTATCACCTTTAAAGCGAACGTCAGAAAATTCCGTACCCCCACACATACCCGGTTCAATACAAGTTACTCGCAACGCTGTGCCGAGGAGATCAGCTCGGAGATTGAGACTAAACTGATGCACAAACGCTTTCGTGGCGCCGTACACATTTCCATTGGGGTATGGAAATTCTCCGGCCACTGATCCCAAGTTTACGATATGCCCTCTGTTTCTAGCAATCATCCCGGGCAATATCGCATGCGTGCAATTCAGAAGTCCTTTTATATTAGTGTCGACCATTGTTTCCCAATCAGAGAGCAAAGATTTTTGCGCAGGCTCCATGCCCAAGGCAAGACCGGCATTATTTATCAGAACGTCGATTTTACTAAATTTTTCTGGCAGAGTCTTAATAGATTGAATGACCGCATTTTTATCTTGAACATCTAAAACTAGAGGATGCACTTTATCGCCAAAATCTCTTTGCAGGGACTGCAACTTCTCTATTCTGCGTCCGCTCGCAACCACAAGGTCTCCGTTAAGCGCAAAGTGCTTGACCATCATCGCCCCGAAACCGGCAGTTGCTCCTGTAATAAAAATCACCATAAGTCATACTATGAAACTGGTGTGAAAATGCAAATCTTTTAATGTCCGTTGCTCAAATCTTGATATCTGCTGTCCTGGTGCTTTTTAGCAAGAAACGCGGGTACATTTGCCCCGCTCGGGGTACGAATTTGTACTCTCTTGAGTTTCTTTAAACATTTTTCAAAAATGAGTTTCTTTAGTCAAATTTATTGATTGGTGGTAGAAGGTTCAACAATACAGGGGGGGCTCTCTATGTCTAATAATTTTCTACTAGCTGTAATTTTGGTTTTTTCGATGACTGCCTGCACGCGGTCTACAAGCAAGCTCGTGAAGGAACAACAAGATAAAGTTAATAATACCCCCTTGCCTGATGACAAACTATCCGAAAATGGTGATGCTGTTACATACACATCGATAAAGGCCTTTAATTGCCGACTGTCAGTTTTAACCTTCAATAAAGTTATTGTTAATGCTGAGGCTGATGAAATTGATTTTAATGCCCATGATAAAAATAAAAATTTATATACGACATCTGAGTTCGCTGAGCACTGCGTAGGAATTTCTCGGGCAGGGGATAGACAATTTCTTGTTACCGATTTTTTTAACTTTAATAATTCGACATTTGCAGCTCAAGTAAGATTTGAAATTATTCGATCTTCGAGTCCTCTAAATTATTTTTATCAATATAGAACACAACTCTACAATCGACAGGGAGATCAAGTTTTTCCTATTGGATCAGAAATCAACTATTGGATTGGTGGTAAAACATATTCACCTGTAAGTTGGGAGGGCTGGATTAATCAGGGGCCTGATAAATATCTGTTGATGTGTGAACCAGTGAAGGCTTGTGTTAAATGAATAAAATTGTATTTTTAATAATTTCACTCGGAACCTCTTTAACAACATTTGCTGCTGTTCCCGCGGGGCCCTGTGCTGATTTTTCTGGATCTTATAAAGCTGCTGAAGCTCCGAATCTATCTATGATTACTTTGGCGCAACAGAATTGTGAAAACATCTCCTTTGACTTCGATGGAAAAAGTTTGCTGTGTTATTTAGACAGTCAAAGTAGGGTGATAAAAAATGATACTTTAATTAAAGTTATTCAGGCAGGAAAAATTAATCAAAAGTATATGATGATTTTTTTAACTGTCGCCTATTATAGATTAAATGGACCTCAACAGAAAGAATCAATCTTATTATTTGAAAAATCCAGTACAGGCGAAGTCTGGCTTACTTTCAAAGGTGATGTTCCAGATGAAGTTGTTGCCGAAAGAAAGTATAGTCTTATAAGACAGTAATTATATACAGTTGGACTGATTAGCTCTGCGCTTGGCATCTCGACAAGTAGAAAAACGGCACCAATGACTATTAAAAATTTAATCACCACAACCCGACGTGCCCTTCGAGGCGAGAATCACGATTACACGCAAGGGGACATCTCCGAGGCTGTCATTTTACTTGCTATTCCCATGATTCTTGAACTCAGTCTTGAAAGTGTATTTGCCTTGGTCGATATTTGGGAGTGGCAGGAGCCTACTTCGCAGAGGATATTTGCGTTTGATGGGGGCGAGCCCTGAAGTGGTGGCAGAGGGGACGTCCTTTGCTCAAATCATGTTGGGCGGGAGCACCGTGATTGTCCTATTATTTCTGATTAACGGTATTTTTCGAGGCGCGGGAAACCCCGCAATGGCGATGAAAAGTCTTTGAATAGCCCGTGTGTTCGTCAATGCATTTGGATGACGACTTTTCGATACTCCTCTTTCGAATCATTAAATTTCTTATAAGCTTCGGGACCTTCACTAATATTAATTCGGTGACTTATAATGATTGATGGATCTATTTTGTCGTCGAGAATATATTTAAGAAGCAGTGGCATATACTTTTGCGTGTGCGTCTGCCCCATATTAAACTTTAAACCTTTGGCGAATGCTGCTCCGAAAGGAATTTTATCAAGCATGGCAGCATACACGCCCGGTACAGAAACAGTTCCACATTTCCGACAGGACTGAATGGCTTGCCTCAATACATCCGGTCGATCAGTCGCCAGTCCAACTTTCGTCTTAGCTTGATCTATAATTGCTGTGATTGAATGGCCATGAGCTTCTAGTCCAACTGCATCTAAGCATGAATCTGGCCCTACACCGCCCGTCAAGTAGTTGATTTCATCAAGTATACCATCATGTGTTTCGTCAAAATTTATACATTCTGCACCAGCCTTCGCTGAGAGTTCCAATCGAGCTTTAATATGATCAATCGATAGAACTCTTTCTGCGCCTTGCAAAAAAGCACTTCGAATTGCCATTTGTCCGACGGGGCCCGCTCCCCAGATAGCTACAGTGTCGCCAGGTTTAATGTTGCAGTTTTCTGCCGCCATCCAACCGGTAGGAAATATATCACTTAAAAAAATAACTTTTTCATCATCGATACCTTTTGGAATAACTAAGGAGTTGGTGTCCGCGTAGGGGACTCTTAAATATTCAGCTTGGCCGCCCGCATACCCACCATTCATGTGAGAAAAACCAAAAAGACCAGCACCGCCGTGCCCATACATTTTATCTGCCAAATACCGACTGGGATTAGAATTGTCGCACGCGGAAAACTCCTTGTTTGTGCAGTGATGACAGTGCCCACAGCCAATATCAAATGAGACTACAATTCTATCGCCCACTTTCAATTTTTTAACAGTCGATCCGATTTCAACCACCTCACCCATGTTCTCGTGTCCAAGAATGTCGCCCTTTTTCATGGTAGGGACATAACCATTTTAAAGATGAAGATCGGAGCCGCAAATGGCTGCTGTGGTAATTTTAATGATGAAATCATCAGGTCGTAATATCTTTGGATTACGAACATCTTTAACTGCGACCGTTTGTTTTCCTTCCCAACATAATGCTTTCATTTAACATCCTCGCTTAGTGTTTCAAATCTGGGGACTGATCTTCATCTCTTCCGCTTGATTGTCCGTCGATCGTCGGGACGTGCCCGGTTTCACAAAAAGATTTTAATCGTTGAAGGGTCTTCCTGGTTATGGTGTCCGCGCTTTTGCCAAAAAGTTTTTCAATTTTGCTAACAAAATCTCCAGTGGCTCCCTCATAGCTCGTTTTCATACGCACTATGGTTCCACGGTTGGCCTGAGCCGGACTTATTTCAATAGCAACAGCGTACTTAAAACCGGCACCGTCCTCAGTAGTGTATAGGAGTTTGTGTTTGCCAATAGATTTAAGTTTGATAATGACAGCAAGATCGGAGTCAATTTCGTCTCGATTTTTAAAATGCCATTTATATAGAGAATTTCCCGCGAATTCGACTTTCTCCAGGTTTTCAAGAAAGTAAGGAAAGTTTTTAATCTGGTTCAGCAACTTGAAAACTTTTGCGCCTGGCATTTGAATTGTTTCAGACATGGGCCGCTTATTTGGGTTTCGATCATGTATTCTAGAATTAAAAACATGTTGGGAACTTTTGACTTTATTTTCATTAATTAAATGAGATCTTGAAAGTTCATTAGACATATTGATTCCTCACACCGACCGTATTTGGCCGATCCTGTTTAGGCTGGTGACTGACTGTCAGAACCATGGGTTTTCACAATTTTATTGTAAAGCCCAAGCATTAAAAAAGAGGGAGCCCAAAGTCCAACAAAGTTAGCTAAATCCCTGCGTTTTGATGACGCCGCCAAGGCAGCGGATATCACCATCGAGCCGATGGACAGTGCAAGATAAAAGCCTGAAGGAATTTTAGACGTTTGATTTTCGATAACCTTTGTTACTTTGCCCTCTTGATGATCCTCATTCATGGTTAACAGATCGTCGGCTTTTTCCATTAGAGATCCCATTCCATTTAAAGATTGGTTCGGACTTTTAGATAAATTTTGATACTGTTCCATAAGAACTCCTTTATTTTTTATTGGCGACAAGGACAAGGTGGCCAACAATCAATCTGCAAAGGCCTGGCCATTATATAAGATTGTCTGTGGCGAACTGAAGCGCCTTAATAGCGAGAGCGCATTTTGGGGGGTCAAAAAGCACAACTTGATGAGGAGAGTGTACCCATCCCCAATCCCATGCTGTTTTTAGCACGCTATGTTGTAAAACCCAAGCGATCAGCTTCACTCATTTTTTTCAGAACTATCGAAATGGTTTCAGAATCAATGTTTGCCTGCCTCATGAGTGATTGAGCTTTATTGAAGTTATCTGAATCAATGGCATCAAAAAAGTCATCGACCTTATTTATTTCGGCAAGCTTCTCAAGTACTAATGTGCCTTCAAAATCATTTTCGTCCATATCCACTTTAAATCTTCCATGGCCTGCTAGTTGAAATTTGCTCAACGGTGTTATGAGCTCTTAATTTCCGTCCCGGATTTCAGGTTCAACCAATTGAGTCAGCAAATTGAGCGACTGTTGCCATCCCAGGTAACACATCTCTGCTGGAATCACATCTGGAATTCCCTCTTAAGTAACTTTTAGCTCAGTGCCACAAATAACTTTGCGAAAAGTGACCGTAACTTGCATTTCGCCCGGCATATTTGGGTCATCGAACTTATCCGTGATGTTCCTATTACTCTTGCCTTTGAAGCATGTTAATCTCCCCAACACCTTTCACAGTGGTGGGGCCAGGAGACCCTTAAATAGATGATAAAGACAAAAAATCCGCGAGAGACTCATCCCTACGGACATTTTGTTCCAAAAGACATGTCCATTTTGCTTTTAGGAAGCTTTCCTATAGGGCAATTCACAAATCCAAAACGTCGACGCCAAATAAATCCTGAAACAGAAATTGATTTCAATTATGGCGGAGCGAAAAACCAATTTTGGCGAATTATTGAAAAATGTTTTGATGAGAAATTAAATTCTGTTGATGCGATTCAAAATTTTTTAACGAAAAATAAAATGGGTCTAGCAGATGTGATCGAATCTTGTCGCCGTAAAAGCGGTAGCTCAGCAGACAGTGACTTATACGATATTAATTTTAATCCACATTTGGAAAAGCTACTGACTATTTCCACGTTAAGAACTGTGTTATTCACTTCTAAAAATGTCGAACGTTGGTTTTTTAAACACTGGCAACTCCCACAACAAATAAAAGGAATTGTTTTGATTTCACCCTCAGGTCGAGCATTAGCGAGCCTAGTTCAGAACGCCGATTATAAAAAATGGCGAATTGTGAATCCTAGTGGAACCCCTACAGAATTTAGGCTTTTCGACTATGAAAGAAAATTGACTTTAGTGGGTATGCTTTCTGCCGAAAGTGTCGTTTTACCTCGGTAACGGGGAAAATCTCCTCGGTTCCCAACTTTATTCTAATCTAAAGTGGTCAATACCAACCGAGAGCATGGCCCTGCTATTGCAACTGGGATTATATGGAGGATTATTATGAAAGCAAAATCTCCACAAATCAGATCCAGGAAAAAGGTCATTCGTAGGTCGAGAAAAGTTAGCCCGAAAAAACTTCCGGCGTACAGCCTTAAGGATAAAGTGGCAATTGTAACTGGAGCGGGTACGGGGATTGGCGAAGCCACTGCTCATAAGTTTGCGAGCCTTGGTGCCAAAGTGGTTTGTGCGGGGCTGCCTGGTGACCCCCTTGGTGATGTTGTTGCAGCGATCAGGCGTCGTGGTCATGAAGCGATCGCTTTTGAGGGCGATCTTTCCAATCTCGAAATTTCAGCGGCCTGCGTACAATTTACCATTAAAAATTTTGGGAAGCTTCATATTTTAGTGAACAACGCCGGTATAGCGATTTCAAATACCGAGCACACTGAAGAAGTGACCGAAGAAATTTTTATGCGCACGGTGCGAAATAACATCTTCTCGGTTTTTTACATGACGCGCGCGGCATTACCTGAACTTAAAAAGACTCAAGGGGTGTTGCTTGCAACAGGTTCTGTAGCTGGCTTAAAAGGTGAACCCGGTGATACCGTTTATGGTGGCACGAAAGGTTTTGTGCACTCTTTCATGCAGGGAATCGCAATCGAACATGCTCCCCATGGAATTCGGGTGAACTGCGTTTGTCCAGGGGCTATCGATACAGGTCTCGCTCGTCGTGGGCATTCGGCCATGACAAAGGTTGATGAAAAGGAAATGATTGAAGGCATACCAATGCGGCGGCTTGGAACTCCTGAAGAGATTGCGAATGTCTTTGCGTTTTTAGCATCTGATCTTGCGACTTACGTAAGCGGAGCACTTTGGCCGGTCGATGGAGCCTACACGCTTGGTCTGGGAGCTACTGAAGATGTGCCGTCGAGTGTAAAACGTCGGCCCCGGGGAGTGCTGGATGCAGTTTTGCGGCACTCAATTGATGGCGGGTATAAGAAGAACAATCCGGAGCCGCGAGAGAAGTTGGCTTAAAAATGACTTAAATTCGGCAAATGCCTTTTTATTCTTGGCAGCGCTCACAATAATGGCTGAGGCGCTCTAACTTTCCAGTGACTTTTCTCGTAACTAGCCCCTCGCAGTTGGGGGTCCGAAAAGAAAAGCCGGTTAGTTGCGAATTATGGGAGTAACTGGATCTCCGAACTCACTCTTGTAGTATTCAGAAATCAGTTTATGCTTCTGTTCGATAAGAACTAAATCGTTCATCGCAACGGTCATATTACGCGATTTAGGCAGGTGGCAAAAACAAAATGCGCGCTCTAAGCTATTGATTCCTTGTGGAACCACGGAACCTATTGAACTATTGGGAAAGGTTTCAGCGTAGAAACGAGCTGCTTGCTCGGCATCTTTGTCGAGCATCTCTATACCATTTCTGTATTGCCGCAATTCGTAGTTGTACTTTTGCAAAGTACAACGTAATTTTGAACGTATCTGGGAGGAACTTTTTATGGTGGAAATTCTGCTCATTGTTCTTTTAGTAGTTGTCATCGTTAAAATCATATAAGGGCATTGAAATTCAATGCAGCTAACAGTTCGAGGCCTCAGTAAAGTCTACGGGCCCGATAAAGGGCTTTTTCCCGTCAGTTTTGACGTCAGGGCAGGCGAGCTTGTTGCTATTGTTGGACACAACGGTGCTGGAAAATCGACTTTATTGAAAATGCTTTCGAACTGGATTCAGCCAGACAGCGGCGAAATATTGGTCAACGGGTTAAATCTCAAAAATAGGCAAACCGTCGTTAAAACGATCGGTTTTGTACCCGAAGTGCCAAACCTTTTTGATTTTTTCTCAGTCGGATACAATCTAAAATTCTTTGCACGCCTTTTTGGATCCCCACTTTCTCGCGTCGACGAGATTCTACGAGAATTTAATCTGATATCGTTTAAAAAAACCAAAGTAAGAACGCTTTCCAAAGGCTTAAGACAAAGAGTTAATATCGGGCGATCGCTCATCGCGAATCCTCCTTTTTTGCTTTTTGATGAGCCGACGTCGGGACTTGATGTAGATATGACGAGCGAGGTTTACCGAATGATGCTTCAAATGAACAAAGCTGGCAAAACCATTCTTTTTACGACCCATCGGCCGGAAGAAATTAAAGATCTTGCTACACGGATCCTTGTATTTAACAAAGGGGTTTTGATCTTTGACGGCACCCCCGCAGATTATTTTCAGACCTCTTTCTATAAAAACTCATCACCTCGATTGTGAGAAATATTTTTGTTCTCCTCTGCCATGACTTTGCATTTGCGATTAAGAGCAAAAGTATTTATCTCGTTCTATTTATTCCACTGTTTGTGTTTGCCTCTGAATATTTGTTAGATCGATCAAAGACTGAAGGCGATAAATTTAAAATAGCCTTAGTCAGCTCCGATGCCTATTCGTCGCCAATCGCACAAGCGCTTGAACAAGCCGAAAAGGCCGAAAAGAAGATAGTCGAGTTCATAACGGTCAAAAATGAAGCTGAGGGACGAACATTTTTAAGAGAGCATACCGTGCACGGTGTTGTCGTCCAAGAGGAACCACGATCAAACCAACTGTCTTTGATTGTTTTACGCAAAGACTCTGCCGAGACGCTCGCAATCGTACAACTTTTTTCAGCGCTGCAGAGGGCCCAGGAGAAAAATAATCCTAGCTGGATCTCTCAAATTACAGGTTTGCGTGAAGGGGGACTCCAAAGCCTGAATCTAGCGACCTGGATATTGATGCTAGTTCTTCTGGTGGGTTTTATTATTCTTCCCGCTCAAGTCGCCGAAGAAAAAGAAAAAAAATTAATTTTGGCTGTGCTTCAAACTCCAATTAAAGAAAGCCAATGGCTGCTCAGTAAAATCCTATTTGGAATCGCGTTAAGCATGGCCGCAGTTTTTTTGCTTATGCTTTTAAGTCAGTTTGTTCCGAATAATTGGCTTGGGTGTCTCGCTTTCATAGCGTTGGGGGGTTATTGCTTTAGCGCGTCTGGAGTCTTCTTAGGCCTTCTCTGTCGTCATCAGGCCAGTGCCCGAACTTTAGGTTTTATTTTTTATTTACCTCTTCTGTTGCCCTCGGCCTTAGGCGACTTTTCAAAAAAATTAACCGCCGTAGCGCCACTTTTACCGTCTTACCAATTCTTTTCGCCACTACATGTTCTTTTGTTTGATGGAACTAACTTGACCGCATTGATTTTTCCTATGGCCTATCTGTTTGTTTTGGGCTCAGTTCTCTTGGGTCTTTCATATTTATTGATGCAAAAGCGTTGGCTGATGAACACGTGACGTGCGGGCAAAAAGAATTCTTGCCATTTCATGTCAGCCTAAAGTTCAATTTGGCGCGACGTTTGTCGAACGGTAGATGTCGGTTTTTTTAAATGCGCACCTACCGGTCTTCTGCGAGGAAGAGAGAAAGTAAAGGTGGTGCCATGCCCACTATTGCTATCAACCCGTACAGTACCGCCATGAGATTCAACAATAGTTTTAACAATTGCAAGACCGACGCCGGCACCTTGCTCGGCAGTTTTGCGAGCTTGCCAAAAATGATCAAAAATCTCCGCAAGCCTATTTTCGGGGATTCCCGGGCCGCTATCAGCCACGGAAACATAAACAAATTGCTGGTCACTTCGAACCTTAACTACAACTTTATTGTGCTTTGGACTAAATTTAATTGCATTACCAACTAAATTTGAAAGCACTCTCACCACACGCTCGTGATCAAGAAAAGCCATAACCGGGGGGTTCACTGATTCAAATTGAAGTCGAATATCTCGTTGTTTAGCAATTGGTTGCATCATCAGCCGAGCGTCCTCAAGTATCACATCGAGAGAAAGCTGATCCAACCGCAGAGTTAAGCCCCCATTATCCATCTTGGTTTGATCAACAATATCTTTAATTAGTTGTTCGATGACAACCACGGAACTTTTAATAATTTCAGTGCTGTCGTTACCTTTCGCCTCAGCAGCCTGAGTGATCACAGTCAATGGATCTTTTAAATCTTGCGAAATCGCAGCGACTATCTCGTCACGAGCTAGAACCGCTTTTTTAGCTTCGTCAAAAAGACGAGTGCGCTCCGCAATTTGGCGAGTGCGTTCTTTCAACATACGAATCACCAAAAGCGCTATACCCAAAAATAGGATTCCCATAATTGCCGAAAGCCACGTCATGCCCCGAGGAATCTGAACCTCAGCCTTGGCTGCCGCTTCTCGAGCGTGACCACGGGTGCGGTCCAGCTCAGCGTTGTACAATTTTACGATCTCATCGAGGCTTTCATTTAATTGCGTACGGAGCGGATTTGTTTTTGACTGGTAAAACTGTGCTACCGCCTTTTCATCCGTTTGCTTTTCACGAAGATCCATTGTTTGACCAAAAATTTCTTGATGCTGTTGTTGTATGGAATCAATGCGTTTGATGATTTCCGGAATCTGCGGCAGCGTATATTGTTTTTCAAAATTGGATAATGATTCGGCAAACGTCTCTTTGTCTTTTTTCTGTTTATCAAAGAGAGCTTTTGTGCCAAGCAAGAAGAAGGCTCTACCATCTGCAATCTGAGATACAGCGGCATTGCGAAGTTTCTCTACGCTCACCAAGGCAGTCACATCGACATTCACCACAGCATTGGCAGCAATTGTCTGACGTAAATTCATGGCGTTTATCCAAGCACCTAAGATTGCGACCACAAAGCCAACCAAAAGTATTAGCAGTGATAATTGCTCAAAATTCCAGCGGATAACTTTTTTAAGATTTTTAGTCATGGAAACCACATATCAATGGCGCGCAGTCTGAGCAATCAAAATTTCGTGAGACTCAATCAGTGGCTTCTCAGCTAATTTTTGAACAGAGCAACAAAGCGGAAGACGATTCCCCCAGAGTAGCTTGTCCTCTTAATAACTGTTAGCCAGAATAGGTTCACCGAAATATCCTGGATGATATTTATTCAAGTAGCCAGCTTTTCGATTTGATGACTTCGGTGATCTTAAAAACCGAATAGCATCCACTTGCTTTCTCTGCAACCCATTGCTCCCTTTAAACGCCTTTCTAGCGTCAGTTATGTCAGAATCAGAATCGCCATAAAAAACATCGAGATCCAAGGCCTCAATTCTGTCAGTTTTCCCTGCTGGGTTTCCTGGCAAATCCATTTCAGGCTCAAAGTACACATCGGCCTTTACAATCCCAAATTC
>Ga0163151_10000334_pt1 | contig 83429 bp, 73 predicted proteins | sample OliLakLV19MP5IB2_FD_145596 | JGI IMG/M metagenome (GOLD analysis project Ga0163151, IMG submission 145596) | Freshwater microbial mat bacterial communities from Lake Vanda, McMurdo Dry Valleys, Antarctica - Oligotrophic Lake LV.19.MP5.IB-2 | ecosystem: Environmental > Aquatic > Freshwater >...
AGATAGAAGAGTATATTATTATAGTAGAGTTTGGAAAAGAAATTAATGATAATATACTCAAAAAAATGGGTGGCGTAAAGAGTATAACAAGACTTCAAAGCAACCAATACAGACTTATTTGCGATAAAGATATACGCGAACAAATAAATAAAGCAGCCTACGAAAACAATATGAATTTACTAGGATTAAGTCTGGAAAAGCAAAAATTGGAAGACGTATTTAAAACCCTGACAAAAAAAGATCAGTAAAAAATGTATAGTGTTTTTGTAAAAGAAATCAGGAGTTTTTTAAGTTCGCTTATAGCCTATGTGGTTATTATAGTTTTTTTATTGGCTATCGGATTATTTATGTGGGTTTTTCCAGGTTATAATGTTTTCGATGGCGGTTATGCCAATCTGGACACGCTATTCAATATTGCACCTTGGGTATTTATATTTTTGATTTCGGCTATCACCATGCGGAGTTTTAGCGAAGAAAAAAAATCAGGAACTATAGAATTGCTCACCACCAAACCGCTTACGGATTGGCAAATTGTATTGGCAAAATATTTCGCTTCGGTAGTGTTGGTTTTATTTTCATTAATACCCACTATTATATTTTATGTATCAGTATACAAACTTTCAAACCCAGTAGGAAACCTCGATACGGGAGCTATTATGGGAAGTTATATAGGTTTGTTTTTTTTGGGTGCTGTATATGCTTCCATCGGAATTTTTGGAAGTGCAATTACTGATAACCAGATTGTGAGTTTTTTGGTTTCCATGTTCCTGTGCTTCTTCCTATATCAAGGTTTCAGCCTGTTGAGCGACTTCAAATTATTCGGTACTTATGATAGATTGGTAGAATGGTTCAGTATAGAAACCCATTATAAAAATATAAGTGTGGGCTTGGTGGATAGTAGAGATATATTATACTTTGTAAGTGTGATTGTGATGTTTTTATGGGGAAGTAAAACGGTGTTTGGAAGTAGGAAATGGTAATTAGTATATGAAAAATTACAAGAAGCAAGCTATTATAGAAATCACTCTGGTGGGTATACTATTGGTATTGCTCAACTTTGTGGCGACTACCAATTTTATTAGGCTGGACTTAACCAAAGAGAAACGTTTTACTTTATCAAATTCATCCAAAGAAATTGCAGCCTCGCTTCCCGATGTAGTATATTTTAAAATATTTTTAGAAGGCGATTTTGATGCACGTTTCAAACGCTTACAACAATCATTGAAAGAAACATTAGATGAATTTCAAAGCTATTCTAATGGAAAAATACAGTACGAGTTTATAGATCCCAATACCGAAATCATGGACTCCTCGGGCACTGTGGAAGAAAAGCAGGAGCGGCATTCACGTATGCAACAATTAATCGATTTGGGGTTGAAACCCACTTCCTTGCAAGTAGACCAAGAGAATGAATTTTCTCGCAAAACTATTTTCCCTGGAGCCTTAGTTTCATTTAAAGGCACCAAGGAATTTCCTATGAATTTTTTACGTGAACAGTTTGGAATGCCGGCAGAAATTGCCCTTAACCAAAGCATCGAAAATTTAGAATATGATATAAGCAATGCCTTGAAAAAATGTGTAAACATTAAAAAGAAAAAAATTGCATATACTGTGGGGCATGGAGAGTTGGGAAAGGATTATACCGCCAGTCTTACCAATGAGCTCAGTGATTATTATGATGTAGAAAGAATTCGGATTAGTGATTTTCCAGCAGCAGAACTTAATAAGTATGCTTGCTTGATTGTAGCAAAACCCGATTCACTATTCGAGAATTATGATTTGTCCAAACTCGATCAATATGTGATGCATGGCGGCAAACTATTGATGTTGGTAGAAAACGTTAGAGCCGAAATGGATAGCCTCAAAAGCCGCGGACAAACCTTTGCACCCATTGTGAACACTGGTTTAGAAGAAATGTTGTTTAGATATGGCGTGCGTTTAAATTCAGTATTACTCAAAGACCTTGCATGTACCCGTATCCAACTCACCGAAAAACTGGCCAATGGGGGCACACGCCCTGTGTTTAAACCTTGGACTTTTGCTCCATTATATTTTACACAAAGTGAACACCCAATTGTTCGCAATTTAGAACCCGTAGCTGGCATGTTTAGTGGCACACTTGATACGGTGAGTCGCGAAGGGGTGACAAAAACCGTTTTGCTACGCTCGAGCGATCATGCTACTACCTTGCAAGCCCCAGTTTTATTAAGCATTGAGGGTAGTTTGGTTAAGCAGCAAGATATGATATTGTATCGAAGTGAATTTTTACCAATTGCGGTTTTATTAGAAGGCAAGTTCAATTCTATATTTAAAAACTATGGTAATGATAGCATTACCAAACTGCTAGGCTATAAAAATCAGATAGACGACAATCGCATGATTATTATATCGGACGGTGATATTATAAAAAATAAAGTATTGGTACAACGGGGTAATGAAATAGTACCCTTAGGCTTTGACAATACGGACCAAATACCTAAAACATACGGTAATAAAAAATTTCTGATGAACTGCATTGAATACTTGGTGGAGGGAACAAAATTGATGGATGCCCGCAGTAAAAAGGTAGAGATAAGACCCCTCGACCGCGAAAAAATAAAATTATATAAAAGCCAGTACCAATGGTTCAATATTGTATTCCCTATTTTACTGGTTGTTATATTTGGTTATATCAATAATTTTATTAGAAAGCAACGCAATACTTAGTTTGAACGTTATATAGTTGTGAGTTGCGAGACCATAAGGCGACAGCAACCCGATAGTTATCGGGACTCACAACTCACAACCCACATCTAGCAACCCACAACTCACAAAAAAATGAACAAAACTATAATAATCCTCCTCGTATTTATTGCACTACTTTGTGTTGCCTTTTGGGGCAATAAGCAAGGTTGGTTTTTTGGGAATAAGGCATTAAAAGATTTTGCCATTAAGGATACTTCGGGAATCAATAAAATATATTTGGTAGAAAAAAACGGTAAAGATATTTTGCTCGAAAATATAAATGGAATATGGATGGTGAATAAAACCTATGAAGCGAATTCGGCATACTTAGACCAAATGTTCGAAACTTTGCAAAAGCTTCAGGTTAAAACCCCCATTCCTCAAAGTCAAATGGAAAGCGTTATTAAATTAATTTCGGTCTCGCACACAAAAGTAGAAGTATATAAAAGTAATCAAATTTTCAAGACCTATTTTATAAGTCAGGGCAACTCGCAAGGCAACGGTACTTATATGCTTTTGGCAGGTTCGTCGGAACCATTTGTAGTAGAAGTGCCAGGCTTTGAAGGCATCCTCAATCCACAGTTTCATACCGATTTGAAACGATGGCGTAACCGGATGGTGTTCCGAATTAAACCAGACAATATACAATCTGTTAAACTGGAATTCCCAGATAATATGGCCGAATCGTATGAGGTAGATTACCACAATTCAACATATACTATATCGCCAACCATTACTACAAAAATTGATTCTGGCTTTATATATTATATCAAAGGATTTTTCAATGGCAAAAAGGGCGAAGGTGTTTCAGCCGAAGCTTTTGGTGCTGAAACTACTATAGAAAACATGGACTCTATATATAAGTCAAAACCTATGGTAATATTGACTGTTACGCAAAATGACCATAAGCCAGATGTGCTAAGAATACATGCCAAGCACGTGAGTGATCGTACCAAGGCACAGTTTGACCCCATAAGTATGCAGGCATCGAAGTATGATACCGATCGGTATTATGCATTTAAGAACGGTAATAAGGAAGGGATGATTTTGCAAGATTATGTATTTGGAAATTTGCTGCGTAGGAGGAGTCAATTGGCAGCTCCATTAAATGCTCAATAATGAAAATACTTATCATCGAAAAAATGCACCCATGCATGCAGGAAGGCTTGCTGGAAAAAGGATTTGAAGTAGATTATGAACCTAACATTTCCAGAGAACAGATTATAGAAACTATACAAAATTATGAAGGTATTGTAGTTCGTTCAAAAACCAATATCAATGCAGAATTATTGGCCAATGCAAGCCAGTTAAAATTTATAGCCCGTGCTGGTGCAGGGATGGACAATGTGGATGAACTGTATGCACAACAACACCATATTGCTTGTATACATGCTGCAGGAGCCAATGCAAATTCTTTAGGTGAACATGCTGTAGGAATGTTATTGAGCCTATTGCACCGTATAAATTGGGGTGATTCGCAAGTACGAAAATATATAATCGATCGTTATGGAAATGAGGGTATCGAATTGCAACATCAAACCATTGGAATTATTGGTTATGGTTATACAGGAAAAGCCTTTGCCAGTATGCTATCGGGCTTTGGGGTAAATGTTTTGGCCTACGATAAGTATATAGATATTACAGAAAATAATTATATAAAAGCGGGTAATTTAGAAACTATTTTTGAACAAGCAGATATTATATCATTTCATATACCACTTAATGCCGAAACCAAGCATTATGCGAACGATCAATTTATCAAATCCTTCAAAAAAAATATGATACTCATGAACTTGAGTAGGGGGGGCGTTGTAGACACAAATGCTTTGGTCGAAAATTTAGTATCAGGAAAAATAATTGGGTGCTGCTTGGACGTGTTTGAAAACGAGAATTTGCATATACTCAGCCACGCAGAAAAACAGCGTTTTGATTATTTAATCAATCACCCCAATTGTGTTTTTACGCCCCATGTGGGCGGTTGGAGTGCCCAAAGTTATGAAAATATAGCGAAGGTGCTTTTGCAAAAAATTGTTGCGATGCAGTGATTTTTAACAACTTGACTGTTTGAACAATTAAGTTTTTTTTGACAAAACTTCGTGGTAATTTGCAACCAAATTGGAGATTCTGAAATCTTGTAAATAATGAGAAGAATAAATTTATACATTTTGTGCATGTTTTTTTTGGGCAATGTGGCAGCACAGAGAATTGGAACATGGAAAGCCCACATGCCTTTTACGCATGTAAACAATGTAACCGAGGGAAGTGGTGAGGTGTGGGCTGCAACCAATAGCGGTCTTTTTATTTATGACCCCACCTATAATACAGTTCGCACTTTTACCACTGTGGAAGGACTGGGAGAAACGGAGGCTACACTGATAAGATACAATGAGGGCAAAAAATTATTCTTGGTTGCTTATGCTAATACCAATATTGATATTATAGAAAACGAGAATGTTTCACATTACCCCGATATTTTAAAAACACCTATTATTGGTAAGAAACAAATAAATCATATATATTATCATAAGAATTTTGCTTATCTGTCATGTAGTTTTGGTATTGTTCGATTCGATTTAGATAAACGCGAAATATCGGAATCGTATGAAAATTTAGGACAGGGAGGAAGTTCGGTAGAAATAAATTCGCTAACCATCAAAGAGGATTCAATATTTGCCGCTACTCCTACGGGTATCATATCCGCATCTATCCTTTCACCTAACCTAGCCGATTACCATCAGTGGAAGTATATATACCAAGGGGGTGGCTGTTCACATATAATTAATCATGAAAACACAATTGTAGTTGGCGTAGATAGTACACTCCAAACTTATGCTAATGGTGTTTTTAGCAACTATTATAGTATAGGAAAAAGTCTGTTATATAGTTTGGAAAGTAACTATGGTAGTTTGATTGTGAACAAAGGTGATAGTATTATAATATTAAAAAACAAAAGCTTGGTTAAAGCAATTGTGGAAGTACAAAAAAGGCATGTTATTCAAATAAAGAATGACGATATTTATATAGCTGACTATGCGTACGGGTTAATCGTATATCAAGCGAATGGAAACTTGGGGTTTATCTCTCCCAATGGCCCCACAAGCAAAAGGCTAACCGATATGTGCTTCGATGAAACTAACCTGTGGACGGCCTCCACGGGTCCTAACCAAATATTTTCGCCATTATATGGGAATGATCGTTTCTCGCTTTACGACGGTGAGAAATGGATAAACTATACACAGCCCGATCCTATCATGGATAATATGCGTGACTTTTATAAAATAGCCGTGAATCCATTTAACAAAAAAGTATATATCGGCTCATTCGGGTATGGGTTAATTGAGATGGTGAACAACAAAGTAACGCAAGCATTTATTCCTGGAGTTAATGGGTGTAAATTGGATAGTTTAAAACTAGGCACCTATTCTATTTTTCAAATTAGTGGTCTCACTTTCGATGACAAAGGAAACCTTTGGATTTCAAATCCCGGCACTAAGGATGTAATAGTAAAAATGGATACCAACTATAAATGGGAATCATATAATTTAGGTTCCTTATCAGGTATATCCGATGTATTTGTAGATATTGTTCTCGACGATCTTGGCCAAAAATGGATGGTTGCACCACGCGGAAAAGGTATCATAGTTTTCGACGAAGGTAATAATAATAATAATCCCGGGCCACCACGTTCCAAATTATTGGGAACTGATGTAGGGGGCGGGCTATTGCCCGATTTGGAAGTATCGCAGGTAGCCAAAGATAGAGAGGGCAATATGTGGGTGGCCACCAAAAAAGGCTTGGTAGTTTTTTATTCACCGGGCAATATATTTTCTACAAAAACCAATTTCGATGCACAGCGAATTGTGATAACAGTAAATGGCAAACCGCAATGGCTTTTTGGGGAGGATGTGGTAAACTGTGTAGCTGTTGATCCTGCAAATCGCAAGTGGGTGGGCACACGAAATGGGGCATATTTGATTAGTGCCGATGGACAGAAAATATTGAAAAATTATACCAAAGACAATAGCCCGCTTATATCTAATTTTGTATCACGTATTGGCGTGAATCCTACCACTGGCGAGGTATTTATATCTACCGACAAAGGAATGGTATCTGTAAAAGGTGATGCCAACCAAGGTGCAGAAAACTATGATAGTCTTGTTATATTTCCCAATCCCGTAAACTCTAACTATCATGGCAATGTAACTATTAAAGGACTCATCGATAATTCTAATATCAAGATAACAGATGCTGTAGGAAACATCGTAAACGAGATACAATCAAGCGGTGGCATTGCCACTTGGGATATCAAAAATTTTAAAGGCGAGCGTGTTCATACAGGGGTGTATCTCATCTTCGCAAATACGAGTGACGCGTTTCAACATAAGGTGGGTAAGGTGTTGGTGTTTCATTGAGTTGACAGCTGAGAGCTTGTAGTTTGCAGTATTTGTAGCTGATTATAGTATTATATAAATTCTAATCACGTAAAAGTTATAAACTATTTGACTACTGAAAAATGAAGCTGTCGGTAAAAATTATAAGTTGGATTAATATTACAGGGTTAGCTTCGGTATCTATAACTTTAGTAAGCTATTATTTTTTCAATCCTTTTGCATGGGGAGATTGGTTAATCGCAGTGAATTTATTTACCAGTATTCCTTTTATTGTAGCAGCAATAATATCACTTAGGAATATAGAAAACCCCAATATAAAGCAAGTACAAAGAAGTCTATTATTATTATATTTGACTCTTTGGTTCCCTAGTGTTGCATTGCCTTTTGCTTTTGAACTAGCCGGGTTATTAATATGCTTGTTTTTATTAATTATAGGAGTTTGGGGTATTTATAAAATAAAGGACCCACTCAACAAATTATATTATTTTAATAACATTGGTATTATCTTTTTAGTAATAAATGCTGCTTTTGTATTGGGTTTAGTTTTTGAAAAAACGCTCTGAAGATTTCGATAAATCATTCAATGGTTTACATCTTATCTGCTCGGCGACAAATAATAAAACCCTTAGAGGCCCAAAATCCGTTGATAGTTTGTTCACATAGATTTAACATATATCAACCATTTTTGCAGTTCATATTTTCATCATATATAATTTGAAACTTGCAGGCATAGATATTGGCTCAAACGCCGTCAGGCTTATCATTAACAGGGTAATGCAAAACGGTAGCACACAATTGAAGCGTGCCGAATTTATCCGTGTACCTCTCCGTTTGGGCGATGATGTGTTCAGTCAAAAGTTTATTGGGGAGGTAAAAGAAGTCCAATTACTTAAAACCATACAGTCATTTGCACTGTTAATGGAGGTACACCATGTATCGCATTATAGGGCTTGTGCCACATCGGCCATGCGTGATTCTAAAAATGGACGAGAGGTTGTGGAACGTATCGAAAAGGAAACAGGTATCCATATAGAAATCATTGATGGCAATGAAGAATCAAAGTTAATTTTAGAGTCTGTCATGGACTTCTTCCCTAAGGATGGCGATTTTTTAAATATTGATGTAGGTGGCGGCAGTACTGAAATTACGATTATCCATGACCGTGAACCTGTATATTCTCAGTCGTTCAATATTGGTACGGTTCGTTTATTATATGGCAATGTAACTGATGAAGAATGGGACAAAATGCATAATTGGGTTGTATCTAATTCAAAAAATTTGAAATCGCTTATGGCAGTCGGAACAGGAGGGAATATCAATAAATCGCTGCGTATGCTGGGTATTGGCGACCGTGATTCAGTCAGTTTTGAAAAGTTGAAATCTTTAAGCAATATGATTAAAGACCATACCATGAAAGAGCGTATCTATAAATTAAAGCTAAATCCTGACCGAGCAGATGTGATAGAGCCTGCTTTGAAAATATATCTTTCCATCATGAAATGGGCAGGCATCAAAAAAATATATGCCCCCAATGTGGGTCTCAAAGACGGCATCATCAAAGAACTGGTTGATGAGTTTGTAACTGATAAAGCTATTTTGTAATTTAAGAATCGGGTGTTCGTCGCGGCGAACGCCCGATATCACCACCAAATAAAAACATACACAAGGGTTTTGGTATTATACCGAAAGGGCTTTCGGGATGTAGTTCGGCATTACCATTCTAATACGGAAATCCGCCGTTGGCGTAGAACTATTATAGTTTAAGAAATGGTATTTTATACGAATTTTCACCGATTTTCGTGGCTTGATTTCTAAAAGCACTTCTATAAAAGTCCACTTGGCCTTATTTGTTGTAGCACTTATATATGCCGTTACATTTATTATTGCCCGCAAGGTAATGAATGTATATATTCATCCTTTTGGTTTCATTTTGTTGCGAGTTTCCGTATCAGCATTATTATATCTCTTAATTCACCAGTTATTTGTTAAGGAAAAAATAGTTGACAAAAAAGACCATATCAAATTTATTATTTGCAGCGTGTTTGGGGTTGGGGCAAATATGTTATTGTTCTTTAAAGGGCTTGCCAATACAGTGCCTATCAATGGTGCGGTTTTAATGACTTGTACACCCATATTTGTGGTGATAGTGGCCGCTATATATGGAACAGAGAAGCTCACATTAGGCAAACTAGCAGGTGTATTAATTGCCACCACAGGTGCTACTTTATTAATAGCTGGTCCCGATTTAAAATTCAGCAGCGAAACAGCAGCCGGCGATTTAATGATAACAATAAATGCTATTATATATTCTTTCTATTTGGTATACTCCCGTCCTTTAATGTCGAAATACAATCCCATCACAGTTTCTAAATGGACATTTCTATATGGAAGTATATTTGTGTTGCCCTTTGGCCTTGTTGAAATTTCTGAAGTAAAATGGGAACAAATCCCTTCACAAATCTGGATATATATCGCATTTATTATTATAGCTTCTTCCTTTGTTACCTATCTGCTCAATGCATGGTCATTAAGGCATGGAAGTTCTAGTTTGGTGGGAAGTTATATATATTTGCAGCCAGTATTGACCACCTTACTTGCAGAAATGGCTGGAGAAGATAAAATGACGCTAGAAAAAGCAGGGTATACCTTACTTATTTTTGCAGGAGTGTTTTTGGTAAATAATAAATTATATAAAAAAGCTACAGTATGATAAAATCCATGACTGGATATGGCCTTGCTAGGTTCGAAAGCGAAAAACTACATGCCAAAGTAGAGATTAAAACCCTCAACGGGAAGTTCGCAGAATTTAACCTCAGGTTGCCTCGCTTGCTTTCTTCCAAAGAATTGCAAGTACGGAATATGTTGAACCAACAAATAGTGCGTGGCACCATACAATGCAATATAACTTGGCAATATAAATCGGAAGCATCGCTTGCAAATACCATTAATGGGGCGGTACTGGCAAATTATATAAAAGAGATACGAGAGGCAACCAAAAATATGAATTTTGAAGCCAAAGGTATATATAACCAAGTACTCACTTTGCCCGAAGTGCTAGTGCCCAACGACCGTGAACTTGCTGAGCAAGATTGGATTCTCACCGAAAAATTAATTTTGGAAGCATGTGCCAGTCTCAATATTTTTAGGGCTGATGAAGGAAAAACTATCGAGAACCATTTGAAAGAGTGTATCAATAACCTTCAACAAAAATTGGATAAAGTTGCTACTTTTGAGCCAGCCCGATTAATTGCCGTAAGAGAAAAAATACAAACACAACTCAACAAATATATATTGCCCGAGAATATAGACAATAACCGCTTGGAGCAAGAGATTATATATTATATAGAAAAGCTAGATATTGCAGAAGAAAAAACACGTTTGCAACAACACTTAAATTATTTTTTACAAAATATTGATGAAGCCGAATCAGGGAAGAAGCTTGGTTTTATTGCCCAAGAGATGCTACGCGAAATAAATACAATGGGTAGCAAAGCAAACCATTTTGAAATACAACAACTGGTGGTGGGAATGAAGGATGAACTAGAGAAAGTGAAGGAACAAGTGTTGAATGTATTATAATACAATTGCTATTCAAAACTATATAGTAATTTATAACTTCTCGATTAATTTCAGTGCTTTGGCAAGTATGATCCCTTTTTTTAAAACAGGCTGCCACAAATCTCCCATTTTTTGCAATCGCTTTTCTGTATTTTTTATCGTGAACTTTTCAGGCGTTAATTTATGATTCACTTCTTTCCATAAAAGCGGGGTAGAAACAGTTGCAAAATTTTTGGGACGAATACTGTAGGGGGCTGCTATTGTTTGCCCTTTCCTGTTTTGTAAAAAATCTATATATATTTTATCTGGACGTTTTGCCACTGAACGTTCAATACTTGTAGTATGTGGTAGCCTGCTGTGAGTAATAACCGCTAATAATTCTGCAAATATTTTTACTTCGGCGTAATTATATTTGGCTCCCAGTGGAATATAAATATGTAAACCCGTGGCACCACTTGTTTTACAATAAGAAGGAATTTGTATTTCAGTACATATTTCTTGTATCACCAAAGCAGTATCAACTACATCCACAAATGAAATATTACCCGGGTCTAAATCAAGGATCATATAATCAGGTTCATCTACATTCATAAAGGTGCTATGCCATGGGTTGATTTCTATGCAGCCCATATTGGCCATTAAAATAAGGGTGGCTGCATCATTGCACAGTAAATAGTTAATATATGAGTTGTTCGATTTTGAATACAACTTTACCGTTTTAATCCAATCAGGCAATTGCTTTACTTCCATATCTTTTTGGTAAAAATTATGGCCTGTAATCCCGTTAGGGTGCCTATTTAATGATTGCGGCCTGTTTTTTAAGTACGGCAGCAGGTATTTATAAATTGTTTGATAATAATTAAGTAAATCGCCTTTGGTATAACCTTGCTCAGGCCAGTATACTTTTGTTATATTAGTACACTTTACTTTTTTGCCTGCTATAATTATGGTTTTTTCTTTTTCGGATTGGCTGTTAGTTTTTTCTGTTGTTTTTATAGTTTCATTAATAACTTCCTCCGCTTTTTTATCGGTGCGAATACCCATAAAAACAGGTACTCGCATGTGCTCATTCTGTGTCCATTCAGAAAATTTGACATTACATACTAAATTAGGTTTTAGCCATACGGGCTTGCCTTTTGTACCTGCAAGTTTTGGTTGAATAATAAAGGGACATTCTGTGGTTTTTAATTTCTCAAAAAAAGTATGCAATTCCTTAAGCGAAACTTCTGTAAATCCAGTACCACAATTTCCAATATATTTTAGTACTTTGCCATCATATAATCCCAGTATAAGTGAACCAAAATATTTACGACTATTTTGTGGCAATGTGTACCCACATATAACAACTTCTTGCATCATAGTCACTTTTATTTTTAACCATGCTTCACTACGTCTACCTAGTAGGTACCTACTATCGGGGTCTTTTGCAATGATTCCCTCGTAACCCTTCACAGAAAGTTTGTTGAACAAAGTTTTACCATCGCCGATTTGAAAAGCGGAATTGTAAATGTTCTTAAAATTATAATTCTTAAAGAACATTTCAAGCAGTTCTTTTCTTTCTTTTAAGGTTAACGAAACGGTACTATGGCCATTCAAATAAAGCAAATCAAATATATAATACTTTAATACTCCTTGTTTGGTTTTACTATAGTTTTGCAATAATTGAAAATCGCTTACCCCTTTTTTATTTTCTATGACCATTTCACCATCCAAAATAATATTTTCTTGAATGGTTGCCAATTCACTTACCAATAGTTGGTAAGTGTTGGTGAAATTATTACCATTGCGTGAAAACATTTCCACCTTACCATTATTTATTTTGGCGATTGCCCTATAACCATCGTACTTTACTTCATAGAGCCAATCTGTATCGTCTATTACGGTCTCGCCAAGTTTTGCCAACATTGGTTTAATAACTTCTGTTGGGAATGGGTCCTCTTTTAGAGGTTGTGCTTTTTTAGGCACTGCTATATTCTTGCTGCCAGGTTTTACTTTTTTTTTATTGGTTGATTTTAATGGCGGCAATGATTCTATATTAAAATTATTTTGTGCAAATCCATCTTTTTTTTTGATCAATAACCAATTTTTTCTTTCACCATCATTCATACGTACCAATGCAAATTCACCTTGTAAATAATTGCCGTTTATTATAAATTTCACATCCCCTTTATATAACTGTGCCAGCAATGTTTTTTCTTCATTACTACTTTCTTCAATAGTGCGATAGGTTCCTGCATCCCATATTTCTACAGTGCCCGCCCCGTAATTTCCTTTTGGTATTTCTCCATAAAACTTTCCGTAAGGTAATGGATGGTCTTCTACGAGCACTGCCAAGCGTTTCTCCCCAGCTACCATGGAAGGACCTTTAGGTACAGCCCAACTTTTCAGTACGCCTTCCATTTCTAGTCTGAAATCATAGTGCAAATTAGAGGCATGATGCCGCTGCACTACAAAACTTAGTGTCGATTTTTTCACTCCTTTTGCAGCATCGGGCTCTGGTGTATTTGCAAAATTCCTTTTCTTTTTATATAGTGATAAGCTCATTGTGTTATGATACTTTCTTTTTCGATAAACTAGCTTTGAGTTGATCCATGAGGTTATCTGTTTTATTATATTTTACTTTTAGTTTTGGGCCTCTAATTTTCTTGCCTGTGGCTTTGGCTTTGATTACTTTAAGCAGTTCGCTGGCATACTCATCTTTGTATTTTTCAATATTGAAAGGTTCTGTATATTGTTCAATAAGTGAGATGGCCATTTTTAGTTCAGCGGGCTTCACCACAGATTTTGCAGGGAGGTTAAAATCTTCTGTACTTCGTATTTCTTGTGCAAATCGTATTTTACTCAATACTAAAATATTGTTAAGTGGTTTCAATACGGTTATTGTTTCTGCTGTCCGCAACACAAACTGAGCAATGCCCACCTTGCCCGATTTTGCGAGAGCTTCATGCAATAACGCATAAGCTTTTTCACCACTTTTTTCTGGTTCCACATAATATGAATTTTCAAAATAGATGGTATCAATTTCACCTTCATCAATAAAATGGTTAACCTCAATTATTTTACTTTTTTCGGGTGCCGCCTGCTCAAAATCAGCGTCCTCTAACATTATAAACTCACCATCTAACAGATATGCTTTTGCTATATTTTCCCATTTCACTTCCTTCCCCGTATTTTCATTTACGCGTTGAAAACGAATTTTACTCATGTCTCTGCTATCAACCATATCCATATCAAGATTACTTTGCTCGGTGGCACTATATAGTTTTACAGGTATATTTACCAGTCCAAAATTGATTGCTCCTTTCCAAATTGCTTTCATATATATTATTATATTATCCGTTTATAATTTCGCCACCGTTAACATGTATAAATTGCCCTGAAATATAACTGGCATCGTCACTTGCCAAAAACACATAAGCAGGTGCAATTTCCGAGGGCTGAGCTGGTCGTTTCATAGGTGTATCAGTACCATATACTTCCACTTGGGATGAGGAAAAGCTTGCGGGTACCAAAGGCGTCCACACTGGGCCAGGTGATACACCATTCACCCGTATTCCTTTTTCCATTAAATTAGCAGAAAGGCTTCGTGTAAATGAAACTATGGCTCCTTTTGTGGCACTATAGTCTAACAGGCCCCCACTTCCACGATAGGCTGTTACCGAGGTAGTATTGATAATATTAGAACCTTTCTTCATATATGGCAACACAGCTTTTGTAAGCCAAAACATTGAAAAAATGTTTACCGAAAAAGTTTCGATTAATTGTTTGGTAGTAATTTTTAAAATATCATCAACAGGATAGTGCACGGCAGCATTGTTCACCAATACATCTATACTATGAAATGTTTTTATTAGGGTGTGAATAGCTGTTTTACAATTACCTTCTTTTGAAATATCAGCGGCCAAAGCAATGCAGTTTCTATGATACTTTTCTTGTATATATTTGGCAGTAGCATTTGCATCTCTTTTTTCGCTTTCAAGGTGAAGTATAGCAATGTCTGCACCTTGTTTTGCAAAAGCAATAGCCACTGCTCTTCCTATCCCACTATCTCCTCCAGTAATAATACATTTTTTGTTTAAGAGTTTGTTGCTTCCTAGTAAATCATTGTCGTATATTGGCAAAGGATCCATTTTGTATTCCATGCCTGGATGGGGCTGCGATTGTTTTTTGAAGAGTTTTTTCTTCGGGTTAGTCTTCTGCATAGCATTATTTGCTTTTCTTTTTTGGTACATTGGCACCTGCTTCCCTTGCTTCGCTTAACCCAATTGCTATTGCTTGCTTTCTGCTTTTTACAATCCCACCGTCCCCTTCCTTGCCCGATTTTAAAGTGCCTTCCTTGAACTCGTGCATCACTTTTTCAACTTTGTCTATTGCTTTTTTTGCCATAATCCTTATATTGATACTTGACACAAAAGTGAGATAGTACCGCGAGAGCAATGCTATATAATCATTTTAAAATATTACATAATTCCCACATTTTGATCTCGTTTAAAATCAAGCATTCGCCTTGCCAGCTAGGGAATTACTTTGTAACAAAAGAAATCTTTCCTTTTAGCGTTTCGATGTATTAACACCGTTCCAACATCATATATACAATTATAAAAATTATAATGGTTCCTAGACATCCACCACCTAATTTTTTTGCGGTATAACCAGCAATGATAGTTCTAAATAAATTATTCATACGCAAATATGAACAGCACGATGCTCAGAAAAATTACATAACAAGGTTAAATAATTACATAATTCACACATTGGGCTGTTTTTAAACTTTCCAAAAGGTTTAAACTTTTGGAAAGTTAGCCGCAACTTCTTCAATGATTTTCTTTGCGTAGTCAACATTTTTCAAATCTATCATTGATGCACCATTTTGTATCATAGCATCGTAATCCATCTTATCAATTTCATCGAATGATTTTTTATCAATACTTAAATCGGTATCATTTTTACTTTTAATCCTTATAATACCCAATCCATAATCGGTATTGATAACACATACATCCAAATGCTCAGATAAATTGGTGCGTAGGTATACAATAGTTTTCCATACATCACCGCACCATTCACCAGTCCAACCTTCAACTTGTTGTTCGTCATCACGGGGGAAATCTCTAGTGGGCAAGCCCGCTGCTTTGTGGGGTGGAAAGCAATCGTGCATGATTATAATACCTTTGGGGTTTAAATACTTAAGTGAATTTAATACATCATTTAGCGAAGCTTCGAAGGTGTGAAGACCGTCTAAAAATGCGATATCAATTGAGCCAAAATCTTGTAATACTTTTTTTCTTTTATCAAAAAAATCATCACTTGTTTCTTCAAAATATTTGTTATTAAAATTAGCAGGAATTTTAATAAGCCACTTCAGTTTTGTACGCAATTTTATCTTGTAAAAAGGGTCTACCGAGATTTTGTTTTTGCATTTGATAGGCAATAGAGAAAATCCTTTTTCAGTACCTATTTCGAGGTAGTTTGTAAAATCCGTTTGATCAAAAATCTGATTAATTAATTCTATTCGTGTCATAATATATTAGTTTACAGTTGTAACCCTGAGCGTTCCCGAAAGTATTCGGGAAAAGGGTGGCGTAAGCACTTTTAGTTTTTAGTTTTTAACTAAGAATCCATCTCACTTGCGAAAGCAATATACGTTGTAAGCGGTAATGGTTCTATCTTTCCTTTTAGGCTTGTTACAATTTGCCCACGGTGATAGAATGAATGTGTTACCACATGTGTGAGGGCATCGGCGACAGCCATTTTGCGTTTGCTTCCATCAAGCGGAAAGGTAAAATGTACGATTCTATTTAATTCATTTTCATCGGCATTTGTTATATGGTTTGTATAACCTTCGAACACTTCATTCATCAATATTTTACATTCGGCTAAAGTTCTATCCTGAAAAAGTGTACAGGTAATTGCGGTACCATTTATTCTGCTTAACCACATACTGTATGCAGATAGTATATGTGAAAAAAGTACTAAGGTTCTCTCAGCAGGTTCGTGGGCTTTTTCAATAGCATCTGCTATCATTTTGTTTGCCCAAATTTCTGATTTAATTTGTCTTAAAAAATATTGTTTCATTGTTTATATTGTTTTATTCTAATATTGTTCTGATGGTAAAAAAATATGTTTATTTGAATTTTTATTATAGTATTATCGTCTATATATCAAATTTATCTCCGAAAGTTCTTGACCAATCTGATGTACACCTGATAATATTTTTTCTGTTTGTGTATGCGAGGGTTTTTTATGACCTTGTACATATTGTGACAAAAGAGTAGGATTCTTTCCTATTTTATTAGCCAAAAATTTTGAATTTAAAACTTTATAATATTTAAAAAAGTGTTTGAAATCAATTTCAAGTTTTAAATTATCGTGCGTTATTTTAATTTTATCATCGACAAAATAGAGATTCGCCGCTTCGTATGAATTATCTATTAACTCACTAATAGACCTAGCTGCAGTGAATATTGGATATTCCTCAGAAAAAGCAGAAAAGCCCGTTTTGGTTTTTTCTACAATCATTTTAATTTTTTTTCTGATTTTTTCATCTTATATAATTCTCACTTTTATTATATAGTGTAATATTATTTTTGAAATTTAGCTATATATATGTTAACTGCAGTTTTATTCTTGAATCCTGTTTTTCAAATCTATTCTTATGTGAAGAAATCTAGTAATTTCAATTACTTTATTATTAAGAATTCTGTAAAAAATTATATGTTCGCGAGATTTGCAGCCCAAAACTTCATTTCCAATGTCGTTATAATTGCTGCCCAAATTGTGATTCTCAACTAATTCTTGACAAACTTCAAGGAGTTGACAATAATATTTGTCTGCCTGATTTTCAGACCAAGCTCTATATGTGTAGTCCCAAATTTTAGATAAATCTTCAACAGCTTTTTTAGTAAGTTTATACTCAGCCATTTTTCCTTTTGGCTTTTAAAGATTTAAGATGAAGTTTGGGATTGAAGTCTTCAGCAATGCCACTTTCAATTCCTTCGTTTATGGCAATTTTAAGTGTCCTAATTTTATTTTCTTCTTCTTCCAATAATCTTAAACCAGCTTTAATAACTTCACTGGCATTTTTAAATCTACCTTCTGAAACGCTGCTATCAACAAAGGTTTCAAAATAATTACCCAAAGAAACACAGGTGTTTCGTGCCATAATTTTTTTCACAAAGCTAGTAATAATTGGTAATATTTAAAACAAAAATTTATAACGTTTCCCACCCGAGCCGATTTGTGTTTTATAACCATCTGAATCATTTGACACTAACCCGTTTCATTTATCAATCTGCTTGCAAAATGGCTCGGGCTATAATTGCAAAACCCGTGTTTGGGGTAGTTTGTTTAACCCAATTTATAGATTATTATCAGATTAGTTATGTACCTAAAATTTTAATTGCCAAGTCTGATAGTTCCCTTGTTAGTCCAAATTTACTATTGGTTAGTATTAAATTTTTATTTTGGTGTAAAAAAAAATCTGCGGTATCATCAATTATAACATAGGATGAAGGATTATTTTCAATAACCCAATTATCAATTTCTTGTCCTCTGGAGGATTTTAATTCCTTGGTAATATCCAGTATTTCTCCTGGTAAAGCTCTTTTAATCCACATTTCTTTTAATCCAACAATTCCTATTTCTTTCCAACTTGATGAAATAACAATTTTTGCTTTTGTTGCTCCAATAATATATTCGAGCCAATTGCAGCAACGAAAATCAAATTTTTCACCAAATTTTTCATGAGTAATTTCATCAAATTGCTCAAGTTTTTTTTTGTATGGTTTTATTTTCATCAGGCTATCCAAATGGTCCATGGAATTAAGAACTCCATCAATATCGAGAAAAATTACCTTCATATCAAATTACAGCTAACTTACTTATTTGTCTTATAAATGTCGTTTCAATGGTATCCCTATTTCCCAAATATCCAAATCACATAAATACTTTTTATGTCTGGGTATTTTTCGTCACTTTTATATATATAATCAGTATTACTAAGTGATAGTTTTAGTAAGTATTATATATTCATTTTTATTCAGGTACACTAAACTACACCTGTCTCCCGAATACTTTCGGGAACGTTCAGGGTCACAACTGTCTACCAAAAACTGCAAACTCCCCCATATATTTGCACCACAAATTCCAAACAAAAAGCCCATGCTCTCACCCCAAGAAATCATTGACAATGCCAAACAAACTATTCGTACCGAAGCTGCGGAGATATTGGCTTTGGAACAACATATAGATTCTGGTTTTGCAGATGCGGTACAATGTATTATACAAAGCACGGGAAGAGTAGTGGTTACGGGCATTGGCAAAAGTGCCATTATCGGGCAAAAAATTGTAGCTACGCTCAACAGTACGGGAACGCCCTCCGTATTTATGCATGCCGCCGATGCCGTGCACGGAGATTTGGGAACTTTGCAACAAGATGATATTATAATAGCAATTAGTAAAAGTGGGGAGACTTCCGAAATAAAAGTACTCACCCCATTATTGAAAAGAGCAGGCAATAAATTGATAGCGATGGTGGGCAATACAAATTCTTACTTGGCCACACATGCTGATATGTTATTGAATTGCACCATAAGCACCGAGGCATGTCCCAATAACCTTGCCCCCACAAGCAGTACCACGGCTCAATTGGTGATGGGTGACGCACTTGCAGTTGCATTATTATCATGCAGAAATTTTGGTCCTGAAGATTTTGCCAAGTTTCACCCAGGCGGTGCTTTGGGCAAAAAATTATATATGAAAGTTGGTGATATTATATCATCAGAAAAACCAATTGTAAATCCTGATTCACCTTTAAAAGAAGTTATATATTCCATAAGTAGTGGGCGGTTAGGTGCAACTGCGGTAATTAATGGTGATAAGATATGCGGTATTATAACCGATGGGGACTTGCGTCGATTGATAGAAAAAACTGATAATTTGGCTGGCACTACGGCTACGAATTTGATGAATACTGCTCCCAAGCAAATAGAAAAAAATGCTATGGCTACCGAGGCTTTGGAGCTAGTGAGAGAATATAAAATTTCGCAACTTCTAGTCACCGATTCAGGGAAGTACGTCGGCCTTTTGCATATTCATGATTTGAATAGGGAGGGTATTATATAATAGACCTTTTTACAATTCTCTTTACAGCACAAAACATAATATTCCAGCCGCGGCGGGAAAGAGTTAAGAATATTAAGTAATACCGAAACTCAATATATAATAGTCGAAAAGAAAGGGGCTAAACCCCCCGCATCCCGATAATTATCGGGATTAAGCGGGGCTTTCGGGATGTAGTTCGGCATTACCATTCTAAAAACCAAATCCGCCACAGGCGGAGAACTATTTTAGTTTAAGAATTGGTATAAATATGCTTAATGCCCCTTAACTTCTTAATGGTTTATACAATTCTTGGTTGTACTTTACGATAAATCAGATTTTGTATTACCAATTGTAAACATATCTTTGTCAATCTTTAATAATTAACAATTTATGTCGACAAGCAGCGAAAAAGCACGCAAACTTATTGAACTATTTACCCGTATCAAGCCTTTCGAGCAAGTACTCGAAGACTTGAAGTTGCGAGAAAGTTCAGGTATCAGCCCTTCCATTCCGGGTCCTATTTCTTGGAGTAAGGAAGCTTGGGAGCATCGTTTAGATTTTATAAAAAAGGAAAAGAACATGGAGTTGCCCTTTTTAACCGGGGTATCAAAATTTGAAGACACAGAATCTTTGCGGGGCAATATAGAAAATTATATAGGAATGACCCAAATACCAACTGGAATTATGGGGCCACTCCATATAAGCGGCACGCTTGCACAGGGCGATTTCTATGTGCCAATGGCTACTAGTGAAGGGGCGTTGGTGGCATCGTATAACAGAGGTGCAAAAGCATCACGGCTATGCGGAGGTATAACCTCGGTTTGCCTTACCGAAGCTGTTCAAAGAGCTCCTGTTTTTCGATTTAATTCATTGAGCGAATTGGGTACCTTTATGTTTTGGGTTCTGGATAAAATTGAAGTATTTCGCGAAATTGTAAGTAAACATAGCAATCATGCAAAACTGGAAGATTTCAGATTGAATATGGAAGGCAACCAAGCTGTGATGATTTTTGATTATACAACTGGCGATGCCGCAGGACAAAATATGGTGACGATATGTACTGATGCTGTATGTCATTATATAATAGAACACTTGCCCATAAAACCAAAGCAATGGTATATTGAAAGTAATTATGCAGGCGATAAAAAAGCTACCGCAGTTTCATTTTCGTCCGTGCGTGGAAAAAAAGTAACTGCCGAAGCACAAATAACGCGGCAGGTGGTAAAAGAAGTATTGGGTTCCACGCCCGAAGATATTGCTATATATTGGCAAACTTCTTCAGTAGCATCGGTATTGAGCGGAAGCATCGGCATTCAAGGGCATTTTGCCAATGGATTAACTGCTATATTTATGGCTTGCGGGCAAGATGTAGCATGTGTATCGGAAGCTTTTGTGGGTGTTACTAGGATGGAAGTTGTGGGCAATGGCGATTTATATTTAGCAGTTACTTTGCCCAGTTTGATGGTGGGTACGGTGGGTGGCGGAACTGGATTACCCACCCAACGCGAATGTTTAAATTTATTGGATTGTGTGGGGCCTGGTTCGGCACGAAAGTTTGCAGAAATATGCGGTGCAACCGTGCTCTGTGGCGAACTATCTATTGCCGCAGCAATGGCGTCTGGTAATTTTTCGAAAGCACATAAAATATTCGGAAGAAAAAAATAATCCGCGGAGGTAGAAATTATATATAATAATTCAAACAAACTTAATTGTATATTATGGATTCATTCATCAAACGATTTTATATATATCAAAAAGAAAGATTTCCGTTTGCAACACACGGTTTGCTCATCGCAGCATTTAGTTTTTCTGCCATATCGTATTCTCGAATTTGCCGTGGAGCCGATGGTTTCATAGCATGGGAGCCTTATCTGGTTTGTATATTTAATACCATTACCTTGTTTTTATTATTGCGAATTTGCGATGAACATAAGGATGCTGAAGAAGATAAATTATATAGAAGTTATTTGCCAGTTCCCCGTGGTATTATATCTTTAAACGAACTAAAATATATAGGTTTTTGTGTAGCAGGTTTGCAAATACTCGTGCAAATATTTACCTACCCCAATATGATTATATTGTATTTAGTAGCGATGCTATATATGATGTTAATGTTGAAAGAATTCTTTATAGTAGAATGGTTGCGAAAAAGACAATTTTGGTATGTGGTATCGCACATGCTTATTATACCTTTGGTCGATGTGTACGCAAGCGGCTACGATTGGTTCCTGGCGGGAGCTTCTGCTCCCAAGGGTTTGATATTTTTCTTTTTGGTTTCGTTTATGAATGGAATTGTATTGGAGATAGGTCGCAAAATAAAAACTCCAGATAAGGAAGAACCTGGTGTTGTTTCTTATACCAATCTAATGGGTCATAAAGCTGCTCCCATATATTGGATATTGTGTCTATTGGGAACTATGATGCTGGCAATGGGTGCTTGTTATTATGCAAATTATAATGTGGGTCCATATATTATATTGGCTGTATTGTTTGTGGTATGTTGTATACCCGCATTGATGTTCAGGAGCAATATGCAAACAAAATATGCCAAGCAAATTGAATTATCTTCAGGAATTTGGAGCATCTGTATGTATTTAATTTTAGGTGCAGGCCCCATGATTGGCAATCTTATATAATCTATTATGAAACAAATTATTTTTTCTAAAGATTATAAAATACAAAGCGGTGATGAACAAATCACTGGTATGAAAGCTTGGAATTTATTTCATTTGCAAAGTATAGGACTCAGAGTACCCGACTATGCAGTAGTTCCCGCAGCGATTATTATTTACGAAATTGAAAGCAATCCTAACGAAAAGCCAGAAACTATCATTGACAATTATATATTTGATGATGCACTGCTAAGTTCTTTAAAAGCATATTTTGGAGTAGACGAATCTAAATATTTTGCAGTAAGATCATCGGGAATTGCAGAAGATACTGGAGATAAATCTTTTGCAGGACAGTATGAAACTTTACTATATGTTCCCTTCAATGAAATATATAATGCCATTAAAAAAGTGTGGAAATCGGCATACGCACTTAGGGTAAAAGTATATAATGCAGGTGAAAGTAGAATTGTCCCTGTATCTATAATTATACAAGAAATGATTGATGCAGATGTCGCTGGGGTGGGCTTTGGTATCAACCCATTGGACGGAAATAGAACTGTGAAAACGATTAGTACTTTATATGGGTTGGGTGAAGGTTTGGTATCGGGAGAATTATTAGCAGATACATTTACTGTCAAAGAAAACAATATAGAAAAACAGATTGCAGTAAAAACTGAAATGTTGGTTTTTGATATTGAGAATAAATCAGGAGTAAAAATAGTAGCAGTACCCGAAGGCAAGCAAAATCAGGCTTCTTTGAGCGATGCACAAATTTATGAAGTAGCAGAAGTATTAAATACATTATATAAGTATTTTCACAAATACCAAGATATAGAATTTGCTTATAAAAACAATATATTATACTTATTGCAGGCTCGTCCTATTACTAGCCATGTGCACGTGCCTGATTCAGGAGCAAAATCCACCATTTGGGACAATAGTAATATTATAGAATCATACCCGGGTTTCACCCTGCCACTAACTTTTTCATTTATTGCGAAAATGTATGATAGTGTGTACCGGCAATTCAGTGCCATCATGGGTATTCGTCCCTCTGTGATTGCAGCCAATGGAGAAGTATATGCCAATATGCTGGGACATATATATGGACGTGTATATTATAATTTGAATAATTGGTATAATGCCTTGGCACTATTGCCTGGCTTTTCCATCAATGCCAAGTTCATGGAGAAAATGATGGGTGTTAAGGAATCATTTAATACGGAAGAGCCTAAGCGAGCAGGATTACGTGATTATATGGATGTGTTGCGTGCTATTCGATTTGTATTATATAATTTGTTTACGGTAGACAAGCAACGAAGAGAATTCTTAGAACATTTCAATAAGGTTATTACCACATATAAACAGATAGATTTCTCACAACGCAGACCTGATGAATTGATGAATGATTATCTAGAGTTTGAAGATACCTTGGTGAAAAAATGGAAAGCACCACTTACCAATGACTTTTTTTGTATGATATATTTCGGACTCTTGCAAAAATTGGTGGTGAAAATATCTGGTGATGAACATAGCAATTTACATAATGATTTGATGGCAGGATCAGGCGATATTGTTTCTGTGGAGCCTGTTATGATGGGGCTTGAACTTGTCTCCTTTATTAAACAAAATATATTATATAAAACTTTATTTGAGGAAAAGGACAATCTGAAAATATGGAGAATGCTTCATGATGAAAAGTATTTTGAACTCAAGCAAAAAATAGATAAATATTTGGATCGTTGGGGAGATAGAACGGTGGGCGAACTTAAATTGGAAACAATTACGTACCGTCAAAAACCAGAAATGTATATCCAAATATTAAAAGGATATTTGAAAGCAGAAAGTATTAGAGGTGTGCATACAGAACCCAAAGTGAGGAAAGAAGCGGAGTTGTTTATATATAATAAGTTAAAAAATAAACCCATTAAAAAATTCTTCTTCAATTATATCATGGGCAAAGCACGGTATCTAGTGAGCAATCGTGAAAACCTTCGCTACGAAAGGACCAGAGGTTTTGCCATGGTGAGGAATATTTTTACGGAGATAGGGAATAAGTTCTATGCAGAACATTTATTGGAAAACGCTGCTGATATTTTTTATCTAACACAAATTGAAATTTTCGGAGCCATTAAGGGAACATTCGTGCATAGTAATTTGAAAGATTTAGTTTTACTTCGCAAACAAATGTATCTCGATTTTGAAAAGATGAATCCAGCAGAAAGGATAAAAAGTTATGGACCTTTATATGCAGGCAACAAAATGGCTGCAGAAAAAAATATGCAAATTTTGGAAGGAGACTTAAAGGGAATTCCTTGCTGTGCAGGTGTTGTAAAAGCAAAAGTACGGGTATTGACACACCCTTCCGAAGCCGAAGGATTAGATGGAGATATATTGGTAACCAGCAGCACCGACCCAGGCTGGGTATCATTATTTCCAACTGCTTCAGGCATTTTGGTGGAACGTGGAAGTTTGCTCAGCCACTCAGCTATTGTCTCACGCGAGATGGGGATACCATGTGTGGTGGGTATTTCAGGACTATTGCAAAGATTGAAAACAGGAGACTGGGTGGAGATGGATGGTTCGACAGGAAATATAAAAATTTTAGAAACTATATAATACCATGCAATTCAAAAATACCAATTTTGATATTATAAGATATGCCAATTGTTGGGAAGATTCATCTGTATTATTAGAAGGATTAAAAACCGCACAAGGGGGGAAGATATTCTCTATTGCATCAGCGGGCGATAATAGTTTTTCGCTACTCACCTTAAATCCGGAACTTATAGTTGCTGGAGATTTGAACCCCATCCAATTATATTTATGCGAGTTGAAAAAGCTTGCTATCACTCAGCTTGAGGACGATGAGTTATTGGCATTCTTGGGATTTACGGACAGTAGCCAAAGAGTAAAGATATATAAATCTTTCAGACTTGAATTGCATAGTGACGCTAAAAAATATTTTGACCAGCATCTGGGCGATATAGAAAAAGGTATTATACATGCGGGAAAATTCGAAAAATATTTTTCTTTGTTTCGCAAATGGGTATTACCCTTTATTCATTCGAAAGGAACTACTAAGAAATTACTAGACAAAAAAGCAGAAATAGAACAAGCAAAATTTTATAATTACAAATGGAATTCATGGCGGTGGAAACTGCTTTTCAAGTTGTTCTATAGCAAGAAGGTAATGGGTAATGCAGGCCGTTCCCCTGAATTCATGAAACATGTAAAGCTCAATGTAGGTGAATTTATATACCAACGGGCTGACGAACATTTGATGTCGGTTTCTTGCCAAAATAATGAGTACTTATCATATATATTTACAGGTAAATTTAGTCCGCAATTGCCCCAATATCTATTACCCGAAAACTTGAAGAAAGTAAGAGCTAATATAAAGAATATAAAATTTGTACAGGGAACAGCAGAAGAAATTTTAAGCACCTACGGAAAATTTGATGGGTTTAACTTGTCGGATATATTTGAATACATGAGCGAAGGGCAAATGAGAGAAAACGCAGATATTATTTCTACCTATTCCAACCCAAATGCCCGTGTAGCCTATTGGAACCTGATGGTGCCAAGGCGTTTGTCAGAAAGTTATCCTACGCAGTTTGCTTTTCAAAAGGAACTCTCCAACAAACTACATAGCATTGATAAATGCTTTTTTTACAATCAATATATAGTTGATCAAAAAATATGAATACTGATTTACTACATTATATTATATTATCGGGAGCATATATCGTTTTATTTGCAACGGCAGAAGTATTGTATCATAAATTGAAAGTACAAGGTGAGCATTCACGGAAAGTGGTACATATAGGTTCAGGTTTACTCACCATGCTGTTCCCTATATTATTCAGCTCACATTGGTGGGTATTGGGTATTTGTTCATCATTTGTTATCCTGTTAGTGGTAAGTTTGAAATTTAATTTGCTTCGTTCTATTAATGCTATAGACCGCAAATCTCATGGGAGTATTTTATATCCAGTGGCAGTATACATGAGTTTTTTATTTTACGATTTTATGCGAGGACATACAGGCCTCCAGAGTTATTTTTGGTTCTATCAACCGGTATTGGTTATGGCATTGGCCGACCCTGCTGCGGCTCTCTGTGGTAGAGGTTTCCCAATAGGAATTATGTACATCTTTGGCGACAAAAAATCTCTCTCGGGATTTGTGGGTTTTATTATAGTAGCTGCTATAGTAACAAGTTTATTGGCCCATTTTCTCCATGCACCTATTCTTGGAAATATATATACTTTTGTTTTGTTAATGTCAGTTATCACCGCCGTCACGGAACTGTTAGCCAGCAAAGGCTCTGATAATTTCTTTATTCCCCTTGCTTGCATTGCGGTAAATTATTTATGGATGTTTAATATACAAGTATAAGATGGAAAAGTATCATACGATTGTGGTAAATGAGCTTCATGCAAAGTATGAGGATTTTATAAATTTCCCTTTTGATTTGTATGGTGATAGGTCGCAGCGTTTTAAAAATCAATTTGCCCTAGCAGGCATAGCAACTTGTTTATTACTAATGGAAGAGGATATGCCTTGCGGACGTTTGGCATTATATGAAAACAAAGATTTATTATATAATAATACATCTGCGATTGCAATAGGTAATTATGAATGCATTGACAAACATGAAGCTGCAAAAACATTATTAAATTCAGCATTTGAAATTGCCAAAGAAAAGGACTATACTTATATTATTGGCCCAATGAATGGAAGCACTTGGAAAGCTTATCGATTTATAGATAGTCAAACAAACCCACTATTTTTTACTGAAAACCTTCATCAACATTATTACTCGCAGCAGTTCGAAGCAAATGGGTTTGGAGCAATTTCACATTACCTATCTCAAGTCGATACCGATTTGGCGTTCGGAAAATACTTATATTTAAAAGAAAGATTTGATCAACAGCAAATAAATATCCGTTCAATTGATATGAACAATTTGGAGAAAGAATTACTACTGTTATATGATTTGTGTAGCGAGGTTTTTGTTCATAATTTTCTGTATACGCCTATCTCATCAAAAGATTTCTTAAACCTGTATTTACTGCTAATGCCAATTCTCAATCCTGATTTGATTATTCTGGCAGAAGACACAGTGACAGGTAAATTAGCAGGATTTATATTTGCAATTCCAGATTTATTTGATGCAAGTAAGCAAAGTATTATAATAAAAACATTGGCTAGGAATCCTGCAAGAAAATATGCTGGAATTACTCAATTGCTTTGTGATATGATTGTGCAATACGCATCCCAAAATCATATTACAAAATTATACCATGCTTTTATGCACGTGCAAAATAAATCCGTGAATGTATCAGCGAAGTTTTCAGGTAATGATTTTAGACACTATACCTTATTTGGTAAAGCACTATAAACAATGAATATCGTTAATCTCTTTCTGGAAGCGGCAGAGCAGTATCCCGACAAAGTCGCACTGATTCATAAGGGAATGGAAATTACCTATGCACAATTAAAAGTAAAAGTATTACAACAAGTAGCATATTTGCAAGAAAAGAATATATTAAAAGGCGATAAAGTCTTGGTCTATATTCCGATGAGCATAGACTTATATATTATGCTACTTGCTATTTTCTATAATGGTTCTGTAGCTGTATTTATTGATGAATGGGCCAACAAAGAGCGTATTAGCCAATGTTGCAGAATGATTGACTGCAAAGGGTTTGCAGGGGGTTGGAAAGCTACGTTGTTTGCATGGTTCAATAAGGATTTGAGAACAATCCCTCTTAAAGTATTTATTACTAAGCAAACTAATATATATAATCATCTACCTGTTGAGATGGAGGAAAACGTTTCTGCATTAATTACGCTTACGAGTGGAAGTACAGGTATACCGAAGGCTGCCAATCGCACACATGGTTTTTTGTTTGAGCAGTTTAATGCACTCGAACATTTAATAGCTGGGAGTGAAAACTTTACAGAATTATGCACCTTGCCTATTGTTACGATGCTTAATTTGGGACATGGAAAAACCACAGTTATACCGAGTTTTAAAACATCTAAACCTAAAACATTTATACCAGAGAATATATATAGCGATATAGAAAGGTACTACATAGAAAGTATTGTAGCATCTCCATATTATACTGCATCTTTAGGGAAATATGGAGTTGAGAACAAATTCCAAAATTATACAGTAAAGCATTTGGTAACTGGTGGTGGGCCTGTATTCCCTGATGTAGCAAAAGATATAGTATATACTTTTCCAGATGCCAAAAATATGATAGTATATGGAAGTACCGAAGCGGAACCTATTAGCCACATTGATGCAAATAAACTTCAATATTACACATTAGAAAATGGTCTGCCTGTCGGTATTCCCGATGCACAAACAGAATTATGTATTATACAATTTTTGCCAGATACTTACCATGAATATAGTGGCAATGAATGGGAAAACATACAATGTTCCGTTGGACAGTTTGGAGAAATTGTTGTAAAAGGGAAACATGTCTTAGAAAATTATTTAGGTTTAGCAAAAGACCAACTCAATAATAAAATTAAAACCAACTCGGGTTTGTGGCATCGTACAGGTGATGCGGGAAGGCTAGGCAATGACGGCGTACTTTATTTACTAGGTCGTTGCAAAGAATCATTTGTATACCATAACACCTACGTATTCCCATTTATTCTTGAATATACTTTAAAAAATATATCAGGAATTAAAGAAGGAACTATTATACAAATCAATAATATTCCAATTATATTTTTTGTGCCTAGTGCTGATTTTGATAAGGCGTTTTTTACTTCTGAATTAAGTAAACTTGGTTTAGGTAATATTGAAACAAGAAAACTTGATTCATTACCCAAAGACCCACGACATCATACAAAAATTGACTACAATAGATTAAAAAACTTGTAGTTATTCGAGTCCATTATGTTTCATCAACCCTTCTTTGGTGGCCATATATCGATAATCGTGCATGTGGTCGGTATCATATATAAAACTACGAATATATTCTTGTTCCTTCTCATCAAACTTCATCGGGCTTACCCATTTTTTGGCAATAAGTGTTTTCAATACATCTCCCGCTATTGCTGGGCTCAAACCAGTTTCTTCTAATATAGTTTGGAAGGGCTCTACAAAATATAGGCAATTGAGCACATCCATTTCTAAGGGGTCTAAGTCTTCGTTCATACTATTATATATTTAAAATCCCAATTCCGTTTTGAGTGCTTTATCCATAAATTGTTGAATATTGCTATTGCCGTTTACTTTTTCAAGGGGCACAGATGTAATGATAAAATCTGTTTTGTTAGTACTGGTTTTTATACGTTTTATCATCACATTCGTACTGTCTGCCTGCTGCCATGTCTTGTTCACACTACCCGATATAATGATGTGTGCATTATATAAATATTCGTAATTGTAATTTTGATTGTTATCTAGTTTATATATAGGTCGGCAAACAAAGGGAGGCGAACTACTTACTAAATTGGGCCAGCCACTACTTACTGGGTCTATATTCGCACTATTGTTAAGTCGGTATGTTTGACCTTGTGGCATATATACGAGTTGACTTGCAGGTGTGAAGTCTAGAAAATTTGCTGTGGTATCAAACGAAGAATTAAAAGCCACACTCATAAGTAATGTTCCGTTATTTGAGAAAAATGTGGGAAGTGTTTTCTTTGCAAAATTGAGAGCGGTATTTGCATCATCGGTGAACCATATAATATGTGGGAAAAGTCCGAATATCAGGGCTTGCGTTTGATTGTCAGGAGCCAGTTCGGTATAATTATTATTTTGAATATCGTTGCTCAATAAAGTATCATAGCTTAATAGATTCATGTTTTTTAATGCTGTTTCATAAAATTGTTGTGAGCTTATTTTGCCGCTACTACTCAGCATTCCATTGACCAATAAAACAGACCCATGTACTTTTTTCACAAATATATTTTGCGATGGTTTATATAATGATTTTGCTCCTACTTTATCAACTGAACGAATATATAATACATTGCTTGCATCTAGCACCATACCTTTAAGTACACTTGCTGACAAAGTCTGATTGCTTCCTTGTAATATATTACAATCACTCGTTATTTGAGTGGGGTTTTTAGCCACTAAAGTCACCTCATTAAAATTAGCAGGCACATTTACAGGCATACTATTCGTATCATTTAAATATAGTTCTATATGGTCTACATCTGCTGCACCATCAGGGTCATTGGTTTGCCAATAATATTTGAGGACAGGGAATGTTTTAATAGGGTTTCGGGTAGAAGAGCCAGCACTACCGGTAGGAATGATAAAATCTATATTGGGTGAAGAGTTTTTTACTGGCACGCCTAGTGATGCACCTACAGGGTCTTCCAAGCCCATATTGTCCACTGCTTTTACTATAAATTTAAAATCAAAAGTATCTTTACCTGGAGGTATTTGTAAATTAAAAACAGAGTCTTGTATTTTGGTAGTTAACCAATTTATACCATCAAACGAATATTTATAGTGAGAAATATATCCATCTGCATCATCGCCCCACCATTGTAGTTGTACTGTGGAAGAAAGCCTGTTATTACCACTACGGGCTATGGTATCGCATACCAAAAATGTACGAGGTGCTTTATTGTTATTTTTAGTACCCTTTATATCCGTGCGGCAAGCTTGCAGCAAGGAGAATACGATAATAATATAGCAGAAATGTTTATTCATAAGGAAGCAATTATAGTGCTGCCACATTAACTATTTCTTAAATTTAGCTTTGTATGCTGCTAAACCTTTATCTAGGAATGTAATATAGATTTGTTCGTCTGAATCATAAGTTGTAGTTTCACTACCTAATAGATTATTACCTTCCGCGTCCGTTATAATATATTGTGGTTGACTTGAGGTTTTGTAATTGGTAATTTGAAAATCACTCAATTGGTCACCCAATGTTCTCTTTACTTCACCATCCCTTTTGCTGGTATACCATTCGTTCTCGGGCAGCTTGTGTCTATCATCAACATATAATGATGCCAATACAAAATTCTCTTTCATACGAGTCAATACTTCAGGTTTTACCCAAACATACTCTTCCATTTTACGACAGTTTGTACAGGCATTACCGGTAAAATCTATGAGCATGGGTTTGCCTACTTTTTTGCTGTATTCACTAGCTTCTTTAAAATCGAAAAAGCCTTTGAGTCCATTTGGCATTTTATGCAAGTTTCCATATTTAACTTTGCTCATGTCAATATCATTTGGATCTGTGCTAGCAGTATTATTTGTTCTACCTGCATTAATATCAAACTCCTGATATTGCAATGGTGGCGTAATGCCCGATAGTAATTTGACTGGTGCACCCCACATGCCTGGTATCATATAAACAGTGAATGATAAAACTATAATAGCCAATAACAAGCGTGGAACTCCGATATGGTTCATATCACTATCGTGCGGTAATTTAATTTTACCCAAAAGATATAATCCCCATAATAAAAATACGACTATCCATATAGCAAAGAATATATCGCGACTTAAGATACCCCAATGATATGTTTGGTCTGGAATTGAAAGGAATTTGAATGCAAAGGCTATTTCAAAAAATCCAAATGAAACCTTCACCGCATTAAGCCATCCACCTGATTTGGGAAGGCTATGTAGCATATTTGGGAATATCGCAAATAATACAAATGGCAAAGCAATAGCTAACGAGAAAAAGAACATTCCCATTACAGGTTTTAATATATGTCCTGTTGACGCCTCTACCAATAAACTTCCCACAAATGGTCCAGTACAAGAGAAAGAAACCAATACCAAAGTGAATGCCATAAAAAACAAGCCTCCTAAAGAATCCTTGCTCGATTTACTGTCCATTTTGTTTACAAATCTGCTCGGTAGTATAATTTCGAACCACCCCAAAAATGAGAACCCAAAAACCATAAATACTAAGAAGAAAAATATATTGGGCAACCAATGTGTGCTGAGCCAATTATTAAACTCAGGCCCTTTGGTTCCCGATATCAATGCCCCAGGAATTGTATATATAACTATTACAAATAGTCCGAATAATAATGCACTACGAATACCTCTGCGTTTTGCTTTTTTCTTTTCCTCTTCATCCTTTGCAGCACTGCGTATAAAGAAAGAAACCGTCATAGGTAACATTGGGAATACACAAGGCGTGAAGATGGCCAAAAATCCAACCGCTAAGGCTTGTAATATGAAACCCAAAAGGTCGTCATCGGGAGTTTTATTGGTGGGTGTTGCAACTTTTATTTCATCAGTTTTATGAATCGTATCAGTTTTCTTTTCTATAATAGTTTGAGAGGCGGTGTCAATATTTTTTGGCGAATCTATAATAATAGTTGTTGTTGCAGCCAATACAGAAATTGGTATATTAAACGAAGATTTTGTTTGTGTACAACTGGCATCAGAACAAGTTTGGCCATCAATTGAACCAGAAATCTTTACTATGTTTTTTGTGATTTTAATTTTTTGTTTGCATTGTAATTTACCTTTAAAGAAGATTCTATCACTACCAAAAAGGTCATCATAATGTTTTTCTGGTTTACCCAATGTAATAAGATTTCCCAGCAAGCTAAACCCATCCATTGTTTTATATTCAGCGAAACAGGGATAAAGTGGGTCGTCGGAAGTATATATAGTTTGGGTTGAAGGCACAGTTCCCGTAAATATAATTGTAGCTTCTTCGCCAATCTTTAATTTAAATGGGCTAATTTCAAAACTCCATTTTATGGGTTGCACTTTTTCTTGAGCAAAACTAGCATTAAATATTAAACTAAATAATAATATATATATATACTTCATTTTTTTCATTTATAATTTCTATTAATATATTTTTAACTCAAAATCTTTTTCTTTTAGTATACATACATTTTCGTCGCATATTTGTGTCATTACTTTAAATTTGATGGTTTTACTAGTTACTTTAAATTTTCGTTTCACCACCATGTGCCCTTTCACCTTGGTAAACTTAGCTTTGAACACTTCTTCATACACTACTTCTTTTTCCCCTTCTATAATATCTTTACCTATAAGTTTATATTTTTTCTTCTTTTCAAAGTTGAGCTGAGTGAGAATGGGACCATCATCTGACGTATTTTCATTCGAATAAGAATGGTATCCTTTGGGAATATCTGTTTGCAGTACCACCCATGCCGTGTCACCTTTTTTTAGTGTACAAGCAGGCATAATCTCTGCTTTCCATAAAAGGTCCACCTCTGCTTTATTATCATATACAAATGAAGAAAAGAAAATAATAACCGCAGAGAGTATTATAGTTTTGAAAGCTGAATGTTTTGATCTTTGCATTATCTATATAAAATTAATTCACCAGTTTTTACTTCACCTTTCTCGGCAGAGATTCGGAAATTCATTCTCCAAATAAAGAGTCCTGCTTCAACTGGCTTGTTTTTAAAAGTACCGTCCCAAACAAATTTTTGATCGAAGGTCTCATATATTTTTTCGCCCCATCTATTATATAAAACAAAATGAAACTCTGGCAAATGGTCGTTGCAAGTAAGGTAAAATGTTTCGTTTTCGATAGGGCCTTGCCTGTTTGGGGTAAATGCATTGGGTACATAAAGTAGTATAATGGGTCTAATTAATATAGTTTGGGAAACAGTGTCTGTGCAACCAAAAGCACTAAAATTAATGAGTGAAACATTATAATACCCTGTATCTAAAAAATTATGAACTACTACAGAATCTGTATCGGTAATTCCATCGCCAAAATCCCATAAACGACGAGCAATATCCTTCCCCCCGTCTACAAAAGTAATTTTGGGATTATCAAAAAATATTTCGTTTGGTGAATAGGAAAAAATTGTTTCCGGTAGCGGTTTTACGGTAATGGTTCTGGAAGATAATTGCGAACAAATTCCCTGTGTAGCGGTAATGGTTACATTATAATCACCCGCTTTTGCATAAGTATGCATGGGGGTTTTGCTAGTACTGGTGTCGCCATCTCCCAAATCCCAAATAAAATTAAGTGTGGAAGAAATATTTTGTGCGGTTCTGATAAAAGTAGGAGTACCAAAACAAACCGTGTCGAATAGTATATCAAATAATGGAGGGGCAAGCACCGTTATCAAAACAGAATTTGTATCACTACAACCGTTTCTACTATAGGTCAATTTGTATCGCGTAGTATTATTTGGTTTTGCAGCCACCACCAATGACGTGGAATCTATGAGACTGCCTCCGGGTTGCCAAATTACGGTGGCACCTCCCACCAAATTAACTGTAGAAACCAATTGCACAATTTCACCGGGACAAATAGTTTGGTTAGCAGTTGCAATAGTTGCCTTTAACACACTATCAACTCCTATATACATAGAAATAGTATCGAAGTATAGACCCAAACTATCAAAAGCGGTTAATAAAACTTTATAGGTGCCTGGTCCGCTAAAAGTATGTGTAATGCTAGTGTCCATTAAGGTAGAGGTATCGGAAGTTCCACTGCTGGGGTCGTCAAAATTCCATAAAATTCCATAAGCCTTCGTACTATAGTTTCGGAAGGTAACAGCGAAATTACCACAGGTAATTTTATTGCGTGTAAACTTGGCAGTAGGCAGATTGCAGGGCTTCACACTGATGGTGATAGAATCGCTTGCAAAACATTTGGTACCAGTATCGGTAACCAATAATTTGTAATTGGTGGTGACCAATGGTGCCGCCTTTGGATTGTGGACTTTGGGGTTGCTCAAATAACTTGTCGGGCTCCAATCATATATAAAAGATGAATTATAAGTAGCCAATAAAAATACCACACTTCCAGGGCAACCCGCTGGTGGTGGCGGACTGATAGAGAACTGCGGGAAATCGAAAAGGTGAACGTCTTTTTGCACGGTATCTTGGTTTCCACTATTGTCGGATACAATGAGCGTAACAGTATATGTTTTGAAAGAATCGAAAGTATAGGTGAGGTTGGTGGATGTTTGAAATGAGCCTTTGATGAACCAAAAGAACTTGTTTGCGTTACTAGATGTATTGGTAAATTTTACTGTTTTGTTCCCGCAAATCGAGTCGGTAAAGCTGAAGTTGGCCACTGGTTGAGCCTTTGCAATGCCCATACACATAACAAACCCTATAATATATAAAGTAGTTTGGGTATGTATTTTGTTCCAGTTCATTAAATTTTAATTAGCAAAAATACGGTATTTTATAAAAAAAAGAAAGAAACATTTGATTAAGCCTTTTGCACACGGCCTTTCCATTCGTACTTAAGGAAATTCGCAGCTATGCCAATATATACCAAATATATAGGATACAGTAGTTCAATTAGGGGCAAATAAATAAATGTTTTTATACTAATTTTGTATCTCAAATATAAGCTTGTGAGGCAAGCATCTACAAGTATTTTATAGATTAAATAGCGTGTAAAAAAATATACAGGATTTTCGGGTAAAAGAAGTGTAGCGTATAGCATGAAATTGGCAATAAAAATCAACCATAAAATTGCCTTGTTTAGAGAATTGTAATTTTTATGTTTAGAAGCCCAACGAATTCTTTGTTGCACCAATTCACTCAATGTGGCCATGGCAGGTGTGTGCACTGCGGCCTCTTTATCGGGCAAGAAATGTATGTCGTTGGGATATTTAGCGGCGATTTTTTTCAGCAGAAACTCATCATCTCCGCTGGGTATTTGCTCATTGCCTGCATAGCCATTCACTTCTTCAAAAACCTTTTTAGGATAAGCCATATTAGCACCATTGCATAGCAAAGGTTTTCTCATATTAATGAGTGCATTGCCAGCCACTATCAAAGAGCCGAACTCTACCACTTGAAAATGGTGTAATAACCGTGAAAGAATGGGATTACCTATATGATATAATATTACTGGTGCCGAAATAAATTTAGCATCAGTGCTGCGGTATAGTTTTTCTATAACACTTATATGGGTTGGATTCAGGATACAATCGGCATCGGTGGTAATAATTAATTCTCCTGTTGCTTGGCTTACTCCATAAGCAATTGCATTTTTTTTACCTCCCGTTTGCTCAATAGAATCGCAGACATTTATATATTTAATTTGCTGTCCGTAGCCCTTTAAAAGGTTCTCAGTATTGTCGTCGGAATAGTCGTTTACAATAATAATTTCATACTTTTCTTTTGGGTATTTTTGGTTGAGCAAACATCCCAAAAGTGTAAGAATGTTGTCCTCTTCATTTCTTGCCGCCACTACTACTGATACTTTTGTGAGCACCTCGTTTGAATGATAAATCACGCCATTTTTTTTGCCACTATATATAATGATAAGTGCAATAAGTAATATGTATAATCCCAAAAATGAAAAAACTAAAATCATTAGTTTTTAATATTGATGCGGGCAATCAAATACAATCCCAATAAAGAGGGAAGTATAATATTGATTATCCAAAGCGTATAGGCTGCTAACAGTATTTCAGTGGGTTGTTGCGTGTATGAGCCAATTACAGCAAGTGCTCCAGCTCCACGGACACCAGCTTCTATAATAGCTACTGTAGGTATGGCAGTATGCAAAAGATATATAACAGATACGCATATAAATGCATGCTCTATTGAAATATTTACCTGAAAAAAGTAGAGTAGTAAAATATATTGTATACAGAATGTAAAATATCGAAGTACGGATAACCACATAATTTTGCTTAAATATGTTGAGTCCGCATTTTTTAAATGGGCAAATTTGTCGTAAAATCTAGGTAAGTATAATCTGAGGCTGATCAAATCAGCAAGTTTGGAAAAATTGTAATATAATAAAAGCAGGCTTGAAATAAGCAGAACGGCAATAAAAAATAACAGAGCAGTGATATAATAATTGGTCAAATGTAAATCAATATTATAGGCTACCATTGCCAAGCAACCAAACATTACTGTTGCAATTAGTTGGGCAAAACTTCCAGCTATTGTGGAGATGGAAGAGGATATTTTATCTGCATGATTTAAATAAAGTATTCTCCCGCCAAATTCACCTACCCTGTTGGGTGTGAAAAACCCAGTAGCAACACCAGCCAGCACGCCTTTTAATGCTTGTACCATGCCAATGTTTTCGAGAGGTTTGATGATATGTTTCCACTTATAACTTTCTACACCCCAATTCACAAAAACTAATACAGCGGCAGGAATCAGAAAATATATAATGTTTGAAACAGTATAATAGTTTATGAAATTTGATTTGAGCAGTTCGTATTCGCTTTTCAAAAAAACCTGTTTATATATAAATGCAAAGCCAATAATAGCTAACAACCATTTACCTATGGTAATCCAAATTCTATATGTTTTGGTTAAAGTCAAAATTTATCTGCAAGGAACAAATATAGGTTAAAATCTTTTTTACTGCTTGCGTTCTGTATATCTTCTGCGAGTTTTTGAAAATCGATATCTACAGTACGTTTTTTTCGAATCAATTGCATCGCCTTCTCCGCCAATACTTTGCTGCGTTTTTCATTATTATGTTCTGTATGTTGATGGGCTATAATACTAAGATATAATTCTTCAATCCCATTTCCATCTGTGGCAATAGTTTTTATTACAGGAATTTGCCATTTGTGCGATGAATTTGCAATAGCAACCATACATATATTTTTATAGAATGATGCCGCACCATCTCTATCTGCTTTGTTCACCACAAAAACATCGGCAATCTCCATCACTCCCGACTTAATTCCCTGCACTTCATCGCCCGCCTCGGGAACCAGCACCAATACTGTAGTATCTGCGAGGCCCGCAATTTCAACTTCGCTCTGTCCTACACCCACCGTCTCTACAATTATATAATCAAAATGTGAACTCTTCAGCACATCAACCACTTCAAATACTTTAGGACTAAGTCCGCCCAAGCTACCCCGTGTGGCCATACTGCGTATATATACATTGGGATGTAAAAAATGCTGCGACATGCGAATCCTGTCGCCCAGCAGCGAACCTTTGGTGAACGGACTTGTAGGGTCGACGGCTATAACAGCTATGCGTTTATTTTGCTCGCCACTACTAATAATATAATCTATAAATGCATTGATGAGTGTGCTTTTGCCGGCACCTGGGGGTCCGGTAAAACCAATAACGGGAACAGTATTGTGATGTGGCAATGCTGATAGTAATTCCCACCATCCCTGGCTTTCATTCTCTACCAAAGTGATAGCACGGGCAATAGATTTGAGATCGCCTTTCTGCAGTCCTTGTATAATATCCTCGTGTTGCAACAGGGTTCAAAATTAAGGCAAACCCTCTTCAATTTGCAGGTAAAATATTTTTACCTTGGTACAGGCTTCGTAGTGTCAGGCTTTACTTCAATTTTTTTCTTGGGCGTAGTAGTATTTGCCGGTGCGGGGGTTGACCCACCTGGAGTTTGAGGAGTAGTTGTTTTACTTGTACCTCTTTGCATCGGGTCTTTTTTGGGAGTCGTTGGTTGTGAATTGGTGCGTGTTTTACCAGTGGGGCTATAGTTTCCATTATTGCTCAAGCTTCCGCAAATTCCCATAATGCATCCGCAAGATTTAAACATAGTGCCTATGCGAATGGTAATTCCAACTTGTGTAAGTAATATATTGGTATTCGATGTTTGCGGATAATAATATACTTGGTTACTGGGTTGCTGTGCTTTTGAAACAGGCAAATAAGTCCCGCTTCCTCCAATAAAATAGGTGGTTTTCGCCTCAATGAAAAAGTTATCATTAATTTTTATAGCTAACCCGAAGCCAAGACCCATTGTTGCTAAATTTGCTTTAAAAGTATCCGTACTTATAGGGTCTATATCTGGAACGGAAGTAACACTCAAAACTTCTCGTGTTTTAAAATTGCGGGCACCTACTAGTACTTCTGCAAATGGCACGATAAAAAAATTGTGGGTGTACGAGCCTCTTGCCAACCCATACCATGCAACAGAAGTATTACTTAACTCTTGGTTTCCTCTCGCACCTACGGGGTTTGATAAATCTATATCAAAAGATTTTTTGCCAAATTGGTTAATTTCCAAACCAAGGCCTAACTGCAATTTGAAACCTTTGTTCCATGGGTCTGTGGAGCCATATTTGTTTAACGCACCGCTCAATAAAAGCATTTGAACTCCTCCTCCTTTTTCATACCCATTGGTTTGAAAGCTAGATTGGGGCAAAGCTGCATGACCCGAAAGATGAAAATATAAAGGTACGCTTTGTGCGTTGGCAAAGCTTATAGCAGCAATTAAGAAAGAGAGTAGAGAATATTTTTTCATAATTTTATTATTATATGATGGTTATTGCACTTATTCAAAATCATGCCAAAACTATTTAAGATGATATAGCACCAAATCGTGGATAGGACTTTGTATTATTTTGCCAGGTTTCATATTAAATTCTTCGGCTTTGTCTATTAAAATATCTTTAAAGATATACCCTATTGAGCCCACACAGTTTAAGGTATGATCAGTATAATTGGGGTAATGGCTTACCAAGTTTTTAAAGAAATCGTGGAAGCTGTCTCTTACTTTGGCCCTAATGTATTCGCTATGTTTGTGCTGTTGTGCAAATTTTGCAAAGCTTGCCAAGAAACGATTGGGTGATGGCTTGTTAAACAATATATCATATATATGCTCATTGTCTAATTTATACGTTTCTCTAAAATCTTCCCACAAGTCTTGCGGCATGAGTTTACGCATATAATCACGTAATAGCTTACGACCTATATGGCAACCGCTGCCTTCATCGCCCAAAATATATCCCAAAGAATCAACATTGAATATTACTTTTTCTCCGTCGTACAAGCAAGTGTTTGCACCGGTCCCAAGTATGGCAGCAAAGCCAGCACTGTCACCCAGCAAAGCTTTGGCAGAAGCCAACAAATCGTGCGACACTATAATACTTGCATCGGGAAAAGCTTGCCGTAATGCTTGTTGAACGATATTGCATTTTTCGGGACTAGAACATCCTGCACCATAAAAGTAGATTTCATTTATTTCGCTGGCTTGCAACTTTTCCAATAAGTTTTCTGAAAGGGAGTTATATATTGCTTCAGCGTCGAAGAAGAATGGGTTATAGCCTGGGGTACTGTAACGCCCAGCCTCACTGCTATCATGTATCAGCACCCAATCTGTTTTTGTTGAACCGCTATCAGCTATCAATTTCATGGTGCAATTATAAAACAGAAAAGGTAGAGTTAAAGTATATATTATTTACCTTTCCCCATTACCCGCTTTCTATGCAGTAAACCCCAGTTGCGTAATTCATCAATTAATTTTTCGAGCGATTTGCCATAAGGGGTCATGGAGTATTCAACTACTACGGGCATCGCATCGTAAACGGTGCGTTTAACCAATTGGTTTATTTCCAAATCACGCAATTCCTTCGATAACATTTTATCCGTGATGCCAGGAATTTCTTTGCTCATTTGAGAAAATCTTTTGTTGCCAAATGAAAGTGCTATAATAATCGGCAGTTTCCATTTGCCACTCAATATATCTAAGGCATCACGAACTGGAAGAATGGCTTTGGTGCATTCCCCATGCGTTTTAACTGGTTTCTGTTGTGCTTGTGCCATGGTAGTTTTTATATAAGCTATCTTAAAGTATAGTGCTATACATTGGTATAGTACTAACTAAAGTATAGCAAAGGTATCTAATTTTGTATTTCCAAAACGAATAAAATTTATAATAAATTAATAGCATGAACACTACAGAAACTCCGATAGCTTTCGGAACAACAACAAAATGGGCTATAGACGCCACACATTCAGAGATTCATTTCAAAGTAAAGCACTTATTGATCTCTACAGTTACAGGACAATTTAATACATTCGCCGCTTCAGTGGATATGGAAGATGATGACCTGAGCACAGCCAAAGTACATTTCACTGCGGAGGTAAAATCAATTTCTACCAATAATGAGCAAAGGGATGGTCATCTGCACTCAGCCGATTTCTTTGATGCAGAAAATCATCCACAAGTTATTTTTGAAGGAAAGCAGATGGAAAAAGTGGACGATGAAAATTATAAAATACAGGGTACCCTTAATATGCGTGGCGTATGTAAGGATGTAGTATTTGATGTAGAATATGGCGGCTCAACTATCGACCTATGGGGCAATACACGCATAGGTTTTTCATTGACAGGAAAAATTAACCGTAAAGATTATGGTGTGAGTTTTAGCATGGTTTCTGAAACTGGTGGAATATTATTGGGTGAAGAAGTGAAAATTATTGCCAATGCGGAATTTGTGAGACAGGTAGAGAATTAAGTTTAGTAGTAGAAAAATAACCAGAATGAGTTGTGGTCAGTGCTTAGTATTGAATGCAACTCATTTTTAGTTCATTGCGTATTGGTATTACATCTTTGTTCACTTATTTTGCCCCCTCTAAAAAATTGGGCTTTATACGAATCTAAAATAATTCAGACTTCGTATAGCTCAATCCACTACTTTCGAACGGTATGATTAAACGTGTTATAATAAAAACCCTAGCAATCTTAATGATATTGGGGTTTCAGCAGTTACAGGCAGTAGCACAATTCATTATAAACTCAAATAGCAGAAATGAGGAAGTGTCACTATATAGCTACGCTAGTATTGCAGATGCGGGAACGCAAAAATTATCTTTCGCAGAAGTAAAAGACAATAACGTTAATTTAGTTTTTAAATCTGTAGCATATCCAAAATCAAATCTTGGATTTACGAATCACCACTACTGGGTAAAATTTGAAATTGTAAACAATACAAATGAACCCACTATATATTATTTAGAAACAGGCAGACCCGTTACCGACGAAGTCGATATATATATACTCGATTCCCAAGGGACGGTAATTTCTCAAAAAGGTGGCGACAATATTCCTTTTGAAGAACGAAGTTTAAAACACCGTAAATCGATTTTTAAGTTGAGTTTGCTGCATGGAGTTAAAACCAGAATATTTATTCATTTCAAAAGTGACGGGGAAGTTATAAACCTGCCATTGCAACTGCATACCTACGAAAGTTTGTTAGCCAGTACCTATATCGACCAGCTAGTTTTTGGTATATTTTATGGCATATTAATGTTAGCTTCTATCATATATATGTTTATGTTTTTTGCTCTCCGAGATATGAGCTTTTTATATTATAGTTTGTACGTAATTTTTATTGCCTTGATGCAATTTTCATTAGATGGTTATTTTTATCAGTATATGATGCCCGATGCTGGCTGGTTCTCGCAGCATTCGGTTATTATCTTTGCTATTATATCAGGCATTTTCTTAGGCAAATACGGGGAAACATTCTTAAAAGTACGAACCTATCGCAGAACCATATATCATATATTTAGAATCTTATACTTACTTCTAGCGGTGTTGCTCGGTGCAATTTTTATATCTCCAAGTGTTCTGGTTTATTCATATCCTATTGCAAATGCTTTAGGCTTGACTGTGCTTGTTTTAATAATCACTTCAGTTATCTCATTATATAAAAACAATATTCCAGTTGACAGATTTTTCAGTATCGGTATATTCTTTTTGGTATCAGGGTTTGTTGTTTTTATTCTCAATAATTTTGGTTTGATTCCCAATTCATATCTAGTAGAAAATAGTCCCAAATTGGGAACAGGAATGGAAATTATATTTTTGTCTTTATCGATGGCAAAGAGGGTACGAATATTAAAAAGTGAAAAAGAAAAAATGCAAGCCATCGCATTACAACGTTCAGAAGAAATGAATGAAGTGAAATCGTTTTTCTTATCAAATATGAGTCATGAATTACGCACACCACTCAATGCTATCATGGGCCTTGCCGATTTAACATTTAGAGAAAGCCGTGACGAAAAAGTAAAAAATAATTGCGAGGTGATTAAACACGCTTCCTATAACTTGCTATCATCGGTAAATGATATTCTCGATTTTTCTAAAATGGAGAAAGGGGAATTAAAGCTTGAGAAAAATAGTTTTGAACCTCTTAGAATATTTGAGCAAATTAAAAATAATGCAGGCGTGGAAGCTTATGAAAAGGGTTTGGATTTTAAATATTCACCTCCTGAAAATATGCCCGCCATCATACAGGGCGATGCTACTCGTTTAGGGCAGATTATCAATAATGTATTAAACAATGCTATTAAATATACCGATAAAGGTTTTGTTAAGTTTGAAGTCGACACCTTAGTAAAAGACACACATAAAGTAAGTATTATTATTACCATCAGCGATTCGGGAATTGGCATTGCAAAAGAAAAAATCAATACAATTTTTGAGCCCTTCACCCAAGAAACTATCAATAACAAACGCAAGTACGGCGGCTTTGGACTGGGCCTATGCATTGTAAAAGCATTGGTCGATTTACATGATGGAAACATAGAATTAAGCAGTATACCCAATAAAGGAACACTGTGCAGAATTATATTGGAATATAAATTACCCGCCATTCAAAATATACAAGCCAAAATATCTTCTTCTAATGATGCTTATGATTTGAAAGGAAAACATATTTTAATTGTTGAGGACAATGCCATTAACAAACTCGTGATAGAAGCAATTACAAAAAAGTGGAAGAATGCGGTGATAAGTTTTGCCGATAATGGATTGGAATGTTTGGAAGTATTAAAAAACAATTCTGTAGATTTAATTCTGATGGATTTACACATGCCCGTAATGGATGGATATGAATCTACCATTGCCATTAGAAATGGAGAAGCCGGTATGCAAAACACAAATATTCCTATTATAGCTATCACAGCCGATGTGATGGAAAGTACCAAACAAAAGGTGATAGAAATTGGGATGAATGATTATATAACGAAGCCTATTGATCAGGAAATAGTATATGATAAAATTTGTAAATTACTTTCTTAGTTTATGGTTTGCCTATGTTTGGTCTTATGACCGACCATCTTTACTCCACCACCCACTTCACCGTTTCCAAAACCTGTCCATTCTCAGCTTCCAGTTTGATAATATATATACCTTTGGTTTGAACGCTGATTTCATAAAGCAAATTTCCTGCACGCATGGGAATGGTTTGTAGCAAACCACCTTTCATATCATATAATGTAAAATTACCTTTTATATTACCCTCCTTCAGTTCTATATGGGCATTGCCGTTGCTGGGGTTGGGATAGAAATTTTTTATATAATGTTCGTCATTTTTTTTTACAGGTGGTATAGATAGCCGAGTATTATATGCTCCAAAAGTATAATCACCTGATTTGATATGTTTGATAAGTACATTACCCTTTAAATCGGTTTTACTGCCCATGTTTTTGATATAATCTATATATTCTACCCAAGTACTATCGGTATTTTCCCTGTATAACAATACCAAACTATCTTCGGTCTTATAAAACAAATTACTATCGAGGCCGGGGACACCACTTGCATCCTTAGCACCTGAATAATTGAGTGACGCATCCGCGTCAAAGGTAGTCCCTACAATGGTTTGAATAGTCCAGTAATGTGTGGGTGATATATATAATCCCGGTGTTTTTGCAGCACCATTAGCACCTATCCAGTGGTGTTCTACCCTCACCCAATTGGAATCATTTTTTGAAACACTTTTCACATTCAAATTCAGTCGGGCATTTGTATACTTATAAGTTTGTACAGAATCTATTATATAATATTCATCTGTTATGGCATCACTAATTTTTTCATATAAGTCTTGACATACAATGACAGGTTTAAAAGGAATATTCTTTATTTGGAAATGGCTATAGTAACCACCTATGATAGCTTGGGCAGTATATTTTTCTAAGTTGGGTCCAATGGCTGTAAAGTCCATAGGTACTGAGTCGTACAACTTTTGTGTAGCCAATAATCTTTGTAAAATGGTTCCTGATATACTATATAATGTATTGCTACTATCTATTTGCAAATTGGATATTTCGAAATGCGGGAAGCCTTTTTCATACACCCAGTTATCAAAGAAACTTTTCATACTTTGTTTGGTATGATTCTGAAAAATATTTTTCAAATCATCGCTGCCCACCGAATTAAATTTATAGGTATTTTGAAAATCTAAACAAGCTTCGAAAAAATCTTTATCACCCATATATCCTCTCAAAGAATGCACCACATCAGCACCTTTTTTATATACTGTTGTTCCATAAGTATAATCATGGGGCATGCCTGCTACGGCTCGGTATCCGTCATCATTTATATGGGCTTTTTGTAATACCAAAGTATGGTTATCACTCACACGTTTTCGATAGGATTCTCTACCATATATGTTTTCTAAAAATATAGCTTCATTATAACAAGCCCATCCTTCGTTCAGCCACATGTCACCTTCATTTTTGCAGGTAGTTTGGTTACCCCACCATTGATGTGCAAGCTCGTGTGCCCATAGAGTTTCATAGGTTTTAGTACCATCGCTTGCATATAATGGATAGGAAATATTGCCTGCATGTTCCATTGCTCCGCTGTTAAAGGGAACCATACAGTATCCTACTCTGTCGAATAAATAAGGGCCGTAATTTTTTTCAAAAGCTTTCAGGCAATTGTTCAGATTTGCAAACGATTTTATTGCATTGGCGGTGTCAACGGGTAAGGCTGCGAGCCATACAGGAATATTTTTACCACTGATACTATTAAAGTTATTTTTAGCAGGGCGGTAAGGTGCAACAGATACATTGGCTAGATAAGTAGGAATTTGTTGACCCAATTGCCATTGCCAATTAATAGTAGCATCGGCATTTAAAGAATTTGAAATAAGAATTCCATTGCAAATTGCTTGATCAATACTATCAGTTTTTATATTAAAGCTAAATAATTGCCTTTCTACAAAATTATCGAAACAAGGAAACCAACAACGGCCATATACATGTGGGTCCATTCCAAACCCCACTCCTAAATTATATACATAAGGAGTAGCGAAATAAAATCCTCCCCAGCCCGTTGGATCACCCTGCGGCTGCCCATGATAATATATTTTTACTTCTTCGGTATCTGTTGACACCAAAGATTTGAACAAGTTTATATATATAATAGAATCATTGTAATTATAATTCAATCGGGCAGTATTTTGCACGATACTATCTATAGTCATTTTAAGCAAATCGAAATAAACATAAGAAATAGCAAAATTAACTGCTTTAAGTTTGATGCTTGCATACCCTGCAATTTGATTTTGACCTGTGATGCTGCGGGTCATATCTAAGTTAATTTTGATATGGGTAATATCCACGCTATCGCTACGCTTGTCTTGTGCGTGACCATTCAAACAGCAAAGAATAACTATGATAGTTAGCAGGGATTTCATATAAAAAGCACTTCGTTTTTTTGCATTAATAAGCAAAGATAAATCTTTATCCTGATTTAATATTTTTTTCTTTTTCTCGCAGTTGCGAACTGGTAAGCGTACTTCCATCGTGGCTCCATCCTGGGGGGCCAAAAAGGTACATTATTTTATCTTTAAGTTTTACAGGTTTCCGTACATCATTAAATATATTTTTCCATTCGTGAAAAACCATTGTAACTGGATGGACTGTTTTAATATTGGTGGTGAGTCCATATTTAATAGGTTCGTAAGTTTCATCTTCCTTTTGGAAAGTGCCAAACATTTTATCCCAAATTATTAGAAGCATTCCCATATTTTTATCTAAGTATTTAATGTTGGATGCATGGTGAACCCTGTGGTGGCTAGGCGTACACATAATATATTCAATAGGTTTCCAAAGTTTCCCCACTGTTTGGGTATGAACGAAAATTCCCCACATCTGCGTAAAGGCATAAGTGAACATAATATCCTCGGGTCTGAAACCTGCAAAAGCTATGGGAATAAAATAGATGAATCTATATAAGGGTTGGAAAACAGAAGAACGGAAACCTACGGTGAGATTATACTCCTCGCTGCTGTGGTGGGTAATATGAGAAGCCCAAAAGAACCTACAAAAGTGGTCGATGCGATGCTCCCAATAGTACATAAAATCTTCGAAAATAGTTAACACTATCCAATATAGCACGGGTGCCCATATCATATTTAAACGCAAACCCCCTAACGTATAACATTTGCCCAGAAACCATAGACAAAATACTCTAAGTGCAAGGTCGAAGCCCATATTCAAAACAGTTAAATATATATTAGCCAGTGTGCCTTCGCCACTATAATACTTTTTCTCTTTAAAAAAACTGAACAGGATTTCGGCACCAATTACTACCACATAAATGGGAACGGAAATAAGTATAAGCAAACTTTCTCGCAATTCATCGGAACCTTTCACCAAATAACTCCCTGCCACATCTGCTCCTATCACCATTAAGGTAATAAAAAGAAGTAGTTTCCATTCGTTATTTTTTTGCATTTCGGGTACAAAAATAGGTTGGTGTTTGTATAATACCGAAACTTAATATATAATAGTCCAAAAGCAAGGGACTAAATGTATTGTAGTTCGGCATTACCATTCTACAAACCTAATCCGCCACAGGCGGAGAACTATTTTAGGATAAGAATTGGTATAATATTAGAACTTGACTTTAAAGAGCATTAAAATAAACCAAGCCAAACTGCCCCAGCAACAAGCTAAAGCCAAGTAATCTCCGTACCTCACATAGAAAGTCAAATTAGAATTGGGCTTGAAGGATGCCGCTATCACCGTAGGCTCCCACCATTTTGTTTCATGTGAAGAAACACCTTTTTCGTCGATAATTCCTGATATTCCAGTATTGGCCGAGCGAAGTATGGCTCTCCGTGTTTCAATAGCTCTGAGTCTTGCATAGTTAAAATGTTGCCGATAGCCGGGGGTATTACCCCACCAGCCATCATTGGTGATGATGCATATTGCATTGGCTCCTTTTTTTATGTACTCCGTCACGTATTCCCCAAATACGGATTCATAACAAATAACTGGTGCAATCTTAAATATATTTTGCACATTGAATACCTCTCTTTCTTCTTGCACACCTAATGAGCCTGAAATACCACCTTCATCTATTGCATACTTTTCAAGGAATTTAAACACTTGCGGATAAGGCATTTTTTCCACTCCAGGCACTAATTTTGATTTGAAATACAGTTCTGCTTTTTTATCTTTCTCCAAAAAAATTGCTGTATTATAAATATCATAACACATTCCGCTGTGGTCATTTCGGGCTGTGGGCTGTGGCACTTCTCCGTTTTTATATATATGATATACATTGCCTCCTATTAAAATGGAAACTTTGGGAAAACTATCTATAAAATTTCGTAATTTTAGTATGTTCTCATTTTCTTCTATTTGACTTTCTTCTATATTATCAGTTAATGCAGTTTCAGGAAACATCACCAACCTAGTTTTCGTACTCATTCTCTTTGAAGCTAATTGGAGCATTTTGTCCAACTGCTGAGAAGATGTGAGCTCGCCGAATTTTTCATTATACGGGTCTATATTGGGTTGTACTATAATAGTTTCATAGCTTTTCGTTTCTGTAACAGGTGAGAAATTTAATATTGAAGATATAATAACAGGAAAAATGATAATAGAAACAGCAAGTATTGGTTTTATATTTTTTACGGAACTAGTATAGTGTTTATATAGTAGAATGTTAGCCAATAATACCCAGATACTTCCACCCAAATGCCCAGTAAATTCATACCATTGTACTATGGATGGAACCCCCGCAAAAACATTGCCCAGCGTGAGCCAAGGCCAGGTGAGTTCCCAACGCAAATGCAGATATTCAAAAGTGAGCCAATAAAATATAATCGAAAATAGTGCCCAAGGTTTATTAATACGTCTTTGGGTATAATAATATAGTAACAGAGGCAAAGTCATTAGTAAGCTATTGGCTATAATAGCCGCAATTCCACCCTCAACCGAAGCAAGGCAAACCCACCAGGTGCTGCCAACATTCCATAACAACATATTGGCATAAGTATATATCCAAAACCTGAATGTTTTTTGCTCAGTATTTGCTTTTTGTATAATAGGAATAAAAGCTATAAATATAAAGAAGAAAGTATAATTGTGGAGCCAGCTTGCAGTAAGCAATAAGCCGGGAAGTATATAATAAAACAGTTTTTTAAGCATGTCCTTTTATTACGATAACGAATTCGCCCTTGGGGTCTTTTTTTGTAAAATGTTCTAGGCAAAAGGCCACAGTTCCATTAATTGTTTCCTCAAACATTTTGCTTAATTCCCTGCTTGCAGAAACCTGCCTGTCCTCGCCAAAATGTTCTTTAAGTTCTTCCAATAATTTCACCACTCGGTAGGGCGATTCATATAATATAATCGTTCTCTTTTCGGTAGCCAGTTCTTTTAGTTTTGTTTGCCTGCCCTTTTTATGAGGTAAAAAGCCCTCAAACACAAAACTATCAGTGGGGAATCCTGATTTCACCAATGCGGGTACAAAAGCCGTTGGTCCAGGAAGGCATTCAATATATATGTGTTCGGCTACACATTCGCGGGTAAGTAAATAGCCGGGGTCGGAAATGGCAGGTGTGCCAGCATCGCTCACTAATGCTAGAGTTTTTCCTTGTTTTAATAAATCTATATAATGCTGTAATACTTTGTGCTCATTAGCCAGATGAAATGGCTTCACGGTATTTTGTATATTGAAATGTTTGAGCAGATTGCCTGTAACACGGGTATCTTCGGCCAAAATCATATCACAGCTTTTGAGTATATCTAGTGCCCGAAGTGTGATGTCTTGTAAATTACCAATGGGTGTGGGCACAATATATAGCCCTTGTTTCAACACCTTCTCCATGTATTGTTTATTAAGGACAGAAGCATGCTGCTTTTTTGGCTTTGCACGATGAACTGACCGAAACCACGGCAGTAGCTAATATTATGATTATGATGATACGCCTTAACATATATATATAAACGCAAAAATTAAAATCTTATTGTGTTGCAATCTCCATGCAAATATATGTATTTTTGACGGCTTAATAAACCAAACAAAAAAAAGTATGTTAGAAAATTTAGGAATAGGTACTCGTCTCGAACATCCCCGCTATGGCAAAGGTGTGGTAGTGAACGAAAAATCAGCATTGTATGTGGTGAGTTTCATTGAGTACGGCATGCGTGAAGTGAAGAAAGAAGAAGAGGTCACCCTTATCGACCAACTCGATCCTGACACCGATATGGTGAGCATGTTCGATGTGGAACGTATCCTCACAAGTGTACTCAAACGCTATCTCGAATACCCCGAACCCGTAGAATTGGGGCAAAAGTGGAAAGGTGGTAAGATGATTCTTAAACCTGGGGATAGTGGATTGGCCAATAAAGAGATTCCCGTGGAGCAATTGTTCCACAAAGTTATCATGATTAGAGACCGCGTTCGTGTAATGGAGCAACGCATCAATGCCAGCAAATTAGAGGATGAAGAAAAAGTTAATTTGCAACAGTATATCACCAAAATATATGGAAGCCTTACCACTTTTAATGTACTCTTTAAAAATAAAGAAGACCAGTTTATTGGAGAAAAGGGAGACTATTAATATTCGTTGATTTAGCGATTGAATGATTGATTGAATGATTTGCTAATGGGACTAAATAGAATTCAATGGGCAGTTGTACTCGTTATTAGTTTTACCCTGTCTTACTTTATAATGGATCATTCTCCGGAAGAGCTAATCCCTCGCACTATCGGGGGAGTGATTGGATTTATACTCCTCCCGAGTATTTTATACCGAAACTCAATATATAATAGTCCAAAAGAAAGGGACTAATTCCCCCGCATCCCAATAATTATCGGGATTAAGCGGGGCTTTCGGGATGTAGTTCGGCATTACCATTCTAAATACTAAATCCGCCACAGGCGGAGAACTATTTTAGGTTAAGAATTGGTATTAGTATGGCTAGTGATGCTTGGTTATTATCTATTCAAAATAGTAATGCCGGAAAAAACAAAGCGAAATATTTTTATAATAGCTTGGACTATAATTTCACTTAGCACGCTTGGTAGAATAGCAGAGGGTGGCAATGGGTATGATAAAGCAGAATTTATTTCAGTATGTAAAAAGGCTGCTAAAGATTCGGCAGATGGGGTATTGATAAAAAAGGTAGATATAGATAAATTCTGTAACTGTGCCTACGAAAAAATGAAGGATAGAAAAGATATTGATTTATTGAAAATGAAAGACAGAAGTTCACCTGTTTTTAATGAAGTAATTATGGCTTGCTTTTCTGAGACTAGGTTGAAGGATACCCCGGTATCCGAATCAGAGATTATCGGTTTAAAACTATCTGCTACCATCGACCTGATAAATGGACCACAAGGCAATAGGGTAAAAACCTATTTAAGCGGAAAACCCTATTATTTTATGTTGGACAATGGTGCAAGTGATGTGGTAATAAACAAAAAAATCGCGAATCAATTAAAATCCGAAAAAATATTAGTATATAATACCCCAGCAGAAACTCAAGAGTATGAGTTAGCGAATGGACAAAGTATAGTATGCAAAATCGCAGTTATTAAGGAATTGCATATTGGCAAATATATAGTTACCAATATTAGGGTAGCGGTTCAACAAAACAACGACACTGATTTGCTTTTAGGGAAGTCTTTTTTGGAAAAATTTTATTCATGGTCACTCATTAATTATAACCACGCTTTGGTTCTGAAAAAATAAATTGAAGAATATATATATTATACTACTTCACCTCAACTAGTAAACCAACTGTAAACTGCTTACTACAATATATGTTGCTCTAACTTGTTTTTCAAGTCATCGAGTCTCACAGGTTTCGTTATATAATCGGTAACGCCGCATCGATAGGCACGTTCTTGCGAGTGCGGGAAAATATCGGCAGTGAGTGCTATGATGGGGACAGTAGAAAATTTACGTATATGTTGCGTAGCTTCAAATCCATCCATTTCAGGCATGTGCAAATCCATCAATATCATATCAAAACTACCCGTACGCATAGCATCTAATCCTACCTTTCCATTTTCGGTAATGGTGCTAATAAGGTTTAGCTTTTTAAGCATTTGTGCAATCACATTTTGGTTAATGATATTGTCTTCTACTACCAATACAGTTTTGCCTACCAATGTTTTTAGATCATTTGGTATATCATCGTGTGTACTATGCGGCTCTTCTGTTTGTTCCTTTTCCAAATATATGTGAAGCGGTAACGCCAAATGAAAGCAGGAACCCTTGCCCACATTACTTTCAATACTTATATCGCCACCCATCAATAATACCAATCGTTTCACAATGGCAAGTCCTAACCCGGTGCCTCCATATTTGCGTGAATGTTGCACATGCATTTGCGTAAAACTATCAAATATATATTTAAGTTTATCTGCTGGAATACCGATGCCAGTATCTTTCAATTCTATATGTAACAAGCAACGGCTTTCACTAATCCCATGCCATTTAACGGATAAATTTATACTTCCAGTATCGGTATATTTAACGGCATTGGTGAGCAAATTAATAAGTACTTGCGATATACGAAACTCATCACCAATTAGCATATTGGGCAAATTATCGGCGGCAGTAAAATTAAGTTCTAAATTTTTGTTTTTAGCAGCCAGTTCTACAGTGCTTTTTATTTTTGGCATCAAAGACTTGATACTAAAAACGGTCTCATGCAGTTCTACTTTGCCAGCTTCCAATGTTGAAAGATCTAATATATCAGTAATCAGTCTCAACAGATTCCCTGCAGAAAAACGAATGGAGTTAAGCATCGTCACACTTTCTTCGTCTAATTTTCCGTCCAACATCAAATCGCTAAAACCAATGATAGCGTTCATGGGTGTTCTCATCTCGTGGCTCATGGTTGATAGGAAATCTGATTTCACTTTAAGGGCTTTCTCTACATGAGTTTTAGCTTCCAGTATTTTTATCTCGGCTTCTTTAATGGTGGTAATATCCAAGCCATAGCCCATGAGGTATGAGAAATTTCCTTCTTTACTATGTATGGGTGCGTATCTCCTTAAATAATGCTTGGTGCTGCCATCGGGCATAGTAAATTCTTCGAACCAGGTTATCTCTTTACCACTTTTGCAAGCATTATGAAAAGCATCCATACGTTTTTTGAAAAGATCTGTGCGGAAATTGTATTTGATGGAATATTCTTCATCTGTTTTGCCAATAATCCATGCCCGTCGTTCAGGTTTGGAAATTGACTTTTTATTCATATAAATATAACGCCCATCTTTGTCCAAAATTCCCATCTCAATAGGTAATTCATTTAGCAAGTCTTCCAAAAATTCGTTGCGTTCTACCAATACTGCTGCGGCCTCCAAAGGCCCCGATATTTTTATCCCTTCATTGTTTTCGCTCATCGCCATAAACGATTTCACGAGGGCAAACAGTTCCTGTCCCCCTTTGGTGGTATCATCAATTTCGATAAAATGTTTCAAGTGTATTGGCGTTTTTTAGGCAAGCATTGGTAGTTACAAATGTAGAACAATAAAAGTGGAAAGACAAAACAAAAAGGAAGTGGGAACAAGGAATAAGGAAATAGGGTAAAGTAATAAATAGTTATTAGGCGTCAGCTCCTTATTCCTTATTCCTTGTTCCTAAATCCTAAATATTTTTTGCCGTTTGCTTAATCCGTCTTAATATTGCAGTACAATCGCAGTCAAGCTTTTCTTTAATATCTCTTAAAGAACGAAAGTTTACCCCTACAAATTCTTGTCAATTATTATTTTAACTATTCATATTTCTACATGTACGACATTGCTTATCTGAACAACCTTATGTTGTCGGAACTTAAGGACATTGCCCAAAAGCTCAATATGAGCAACGTGGACAGTTTGCCAAAACAGGATTTGGTTTACAAAATCATCGAGACACAATCGGTGATGCCTGATGCCAAAGATTTTAAAGAAAATCCCAACGAAATAAAACCAGAAGCACCCGCAAAAAAAATTCGAAAACCCATTGTAAAAAACCCAACGGATGGCATAACCACTCCCGATAGCGAACCTGCCAAACGTGGCCGCAAGCCCAAGACCAAAGAGGATGCAGCACCCCAAGCACAATTGCCCCTAGCGGTTGAAACTAAAACTACGGAGCCTGTTATTGCTCCTGACCCTAAAGATATAGTGGCCACTCCAGTTAAACCTAGCGACACACAACCGCCACGCCCTATAGCCAATGGTCCTGATAGGCAAGACCAGCAACGCCAACAGAATATTCAGAATAGGCAACAACGCCCTCCTTATAATGAAAGAAACAATCCTAATAAGGAGCAAAACAATACAAGTACCAACCCTCCGCGTGAGCAAAGGGAAAACCCAAATCTGCCACAACCTAGGGAGTTACGCGAAAATCCAAATCAACAGCCACGTGAACAAAGAGAGAACCCCAATCCGCCACAACAACGTGAGCAAAGGGAAAATCCGCAAGTGCCGCGTGAACAGAGAGAAAATCCAAATCCGCCACAACAGCGTGAGCAACGCGAGCAGCCTAATCAACGGGACAGTACCAACCAACTTATTAGCGAACTAGAAGGACTCGTTTCTTCATCAGGTGTTTTGGAGCTATTGCCCGATGGCTATGGTTTCCTCCGCTCGCCCGATTATAATTATATGCCATCGCCCGATGATATATATGTATCGCCTAACCAAATAAAAACTATGGGTCTTAAAACGGGTGATACCGTGAAAGGTACCATACGCCCGCCCAAAGAGGGAGAGAAATATTTTGCACTAACCGGTGTAGAAAACATTAATGGTAAAACCCCACAAGATGTTCGCGACCGTGTAGCATTTGAGCATCTTACGCCGCTATTCCCCGATGAAAAATTAAATTTGGGAGGCAATAACAAAGCATTGTCAACGCGTATCATAGATATGCTATCGCCCATAGGCAAAGGCCAACGCGGATTGATAGTGGCCCAACCCAAAACGGGTAAAACAGTTTTGCTTAAAGATGTGGCCAATGCCATTGCCGCCAATCACCCAGAGGTTTATCTAATAATATTATTGGTAGATGAACGCCCTGAGGAGGTAACCGATATGGCCCGCAGCGTGAGAGCTGAGGTAGTTGCATCAACCTTCGACGAGCCTGCCGAAAAACATGTAAAGCTTGCAAACATGGTTCACGAAAAAGCCAAACGCTTGGTGGAGTGTGGTCATGATGTTGTAATACTCTTAGATTCTATTACCCGCCTTGCCCGTGCATATAATACGGTGGCCCCATCATCGGGCAAAGTATTGAGTGGTGGTGTGGAAGCCAATGCTTTGCAAAAACCCAAACGCTTTTTTGGTGCTGCTCGTAAAATTGAAAACGGGGGCTCACTCACTATTATAGCAACAGCATTGATTGATACTGGCTCCAAAATGGATGAGGTGATATTTGAAGAATTTAAAGGCACAGGTAATATGGAATTGCAGTTGGATCGTCGCTTGGCCAATAAACGTATATTCCCAGCCATTGATATATTGGCATCGGGCACCCGCCGCGAAGATTTGTTGATAGAGAAAAACATGCTCCAAAAAATATGGGTGCTGCGTAACTATCTCAACGATATGAACCCCGAGGAGGCTATGGAAACACTGAAAAAACACATGAAAGACACTGACTCGAACGAAGAGTTTTTGGTATCGATGAATAATTGATAATATGTTATTATTTTTCCTTTGGCGACCCGCAAGGTTGGACTTGAGAGGGTGGTCAGATATAACCGTAATACCATATAAAAAGGCGGACTATTTACAGCCTACCTTTTTAGCTAATTCAGTAAAACAATTATTCTTTTCTCTTTAGGTCCCCGTATGTTTTCGCCCCAAGCGATTTTATGTGGTAAAATAAATTATCAGTATGTACAAGTTCTCTTAAATACTCCGCTTGCTCTATCAAATAATAGTAAGTACTTCTATTTACAGTTATCTTTTCATCGTCTTTTATTTCCGTTGAGTGCAGGTCTTCCTCGGGTTTATCAGGCACACTAAAGTTATAATCTGTACTTACCAAATCGGCTACTTTATTTTAAGCAAAATCCAAACAAGTAACATGGCGTTGCCTTAAATATCCCGCAGCTTCATCATCATATTCACCCTCCTTCGCATCAGGGTCGCTATCGCCTATATAATTTAAGTTAGCACCTTTCCCTAAAAAGTAATCCATTAGTTGTATCGATGCCTTATCAAAAACAGCACATAAAAAAGTACATGGGCAACTATCTATATTAAAGTCAAGCGACAATTGTTTATATAATATTAAGTCAAATATCCTTTTATAAGAACTATAATACTTTTCCTTATAATAAAATTCTACAATTTCTGCAAGCAATTCCTGCCTAGCTTCATCACTAAGTGTGTCTTTTATCAATGCCCATTCTTTTACAAATGATGCCACATCTCTTTTGGCAATAGATTCTTTAATTGGTTCTATATTCATAATGTTATCTTATATTCTATCCATAAATAAATAATAAATTTCATCATAATTCTTCAATTTATTAGCTATTTTTTCACACACACAATCATCTAATATAACATCAAAATCATGTACAATCGTCTCTACCTGCTCATGTACCAACTTTACAATCTCTTCAAATTTCAAATCTTTTTTATTCATCATATCATACTTAAAAAGTATAACCCATATCTTCCAATTAGTAATGAGCCAGCAAAAAATAAACGCCGATGAAAATGGACGCTTAAATCTTTCGTTAAACATTTCATGTCGTCATAGATACAAGCAATTTGAATTGCCAAAGGTATAATAATTATACTAAATCCCAATTTGAAAAAACAAATAAATTCACAACTTGTAACTTAAATTACCAACATTTAATTTATTGAATAAAGCACTAAGTAAACTAGCCGAAATTTCAAAAGCTACTTTTGGATTAATACCATCAGAATATAAAAAAGTGCAAGGGTTGAAATCTCAAAACCTTAGAGACCACATGACAGATTTGGAATTAATCTTCTCTATTTTGGGAGAAGCATCAACAAAAGAAATTGTGGTAATATAAAAGCATAGTATAATGAATAATTATTCTTCTTTTTCACATGGAATATAGGCGTTGATTCTCCTTTTAATTTAGGGTTAACAAAACCTTCTGCACGGATATTGAGCAATTTCGCTATAAAGCCTTGCAGCAAAATCAACGACCTAATTGCATAAAATACTAATTTATAGTAAGTATAACAGTTTTTTTTAGTTTATGAGCAGACCCTAATTAGTTGGCAAAGTCCAATCATCCCAAGCTGCTATGCAATCGGCTTTTAAAAGGTTTAGGATTTGTTATCCCGCCAATCCCTGTTTTTATCCCGCCAATCCCTCAATTTTCCCATCTAGCCCTGCAAATCCTGATTTATAATCCTCCTAAAATAAAACAACCCCTGCATTGCTGCAAGGGTTGTTTTATTATATTTTTCTATTTACGCATAAGTAGCAGTTGTCTCCGCAAGGAAACTATCTACATCGGCCAAAGGCATACTAAATGCTTCGGCTACGCCTGCATATACAATTTGTCCAGCAATTACATTCAATCCCAATTTCAAATCGGGCATGTCTTTGCAGGCTTGCTTCCATCCTTTGTTTGCAAGTTGTAATGCATAAGGAAGTGTGGCATTGGTTAAGGCAAGGGTTGAAGTATAAGGAACCGCACCGGGCATATTGGCTACGCAATAATGTATTACATTATCTATAACATAAGTGGGCTCGGCATGGGTAGTTGGTTTTGAGGTTTCGAAGCAACCACCTTGGTCAATGGCTACGTCAACTATTACTGCACCGGGTTTCATAGTTGGCAACATTGCACGGGTAATTAAATGAGGAGCTTTGGCACCAGGAATTAATACACCACCAATTACTAAATCAGCAGTTTTAATTGCACGGCGAATATTATACTCATTACTGTATTCAGTTTGCACATTGGCAGGCATGGTATCATCTAATTGTCTCAATCGGTTTAGACTAATATCCATAATAGTAACATTGGCACCTAATCCTGCAGCCATTTTAGCGGCTTGTGTACCAACTATACCACCACCAAGTACAATTACTTCAGCAGGTTTAACACCGGGAACGCCGCCTAGTAAAATACCGCGACCGCCCATTGGTTTTTCTAAATATTTGGCACCTTCTTGTATGCTCATGCGGCCTGCTACTTCGCTCATGGGTATTAATAATGGAAGGGCACGGTCACGCTCTACAGTCTCGTAGGCAAGACATACAGCACCACGCTCTATCATAGCATGCAACAAAGGTTCGTAACTGGCAAAGTGGAAATAAGTGAACAATAATTGGTCTTTCTTAATCAGGTTATATTCTGATGCGATAGGCTCTTTAACTTTAATAATCATTTCGGCAATAGCATATACTTCCTCAATAGTGGGGAGCATTTTAGCCCCTGCTAGCACATATTCTTCATCGCTAAAACCGCTACCACTTCCGGCAGTAGCTTGCACATAAACGGCATGTCCATATTTTACAAATTCAGCGGTACCGGCGGGTGTAAGTGCCACACGGTTTTCATTGTTTTTAATTTCTTTGGGTACTCCAATAATCATGTTATATTTTTTTTTAAGGGTGCAAAATTAGGCAGAAAACTTTGGAATTAGGATATTGATCGCCTCGGCGAATGGGATTTGGGGAATCGAGATTCTGGATTTAGTTCGCCGCGGTGAATTGGCGTAAGCCCCTATTTCCTGAATCCTAGCCTACTTCTTAGGTAAAATCTGTCCCTTTATATAAATAGTATGGGGCTGATTAATGGAGTTGCTATATACCAAAAAACTTTTGAGGTTGCTCCCCAATGGTCTATCCTTCGAGTTAAATTTAACAGTGATTGAACCCTCTGCTCCAGGTGCAATAGGTTCTTTTGTAAAAGCTGAAACTAAACAACCACATGAAGGTGAAACTTTATTAATAATAAGCGGTTGGTCGCCACTATTTTTGAAACTAAAAGTATGGGTAACTATGGTACCTTGTTTAATACTGCCAAAATCATACTTCTCACTTTCGAACTCAATATTTGGCCCACTCAATTCAACAATTGCAGTAAATAATAAAATGGCTATTCCTTTCAGCATTATAATTTGGAGGTACTTTGCGTGCAAAGGTAAACTATGTAGCACCAAATTTCCTAATTTGACAAGCCTTTGTTATTGCAGTTCTTGTTGGTTAATGGTGAATTCCCATTTCAGTTCCCCTTTTGTGTTATAACACTTAATTAGTAGGTTTCTGTTATTCTTACCTCCTGAAACGGTGAGTTGGCAATAGTTGGGTTCGGTAATTAGTGTTTGCTGTATTCGCAAAAGGTTAACAGTCTCTTTGGTTTTCAACACATTACTTCCTTTGCTGGTCATAGGCGAACAAGTAAGTTCATAATATATCTTTCCATGGGGTTGTTCAGGTTCGTCCTCTTCGGGGTTATCGCCTGTATTTTTTTCGTTCGTTTTAGTTTTCTTTTCTTTTTTCTTTTTTTCTTTCACAGGTATGGGGTCAACCGCCATTTGAGAGCTGTCTGCAATTTCCAATTTTAATATTTCGGTGTGGTGCCTATCCCCGCTTAAAAATACAATTCCCGCTATTTTCATCTGGGTAATAAAATCTAACAATTCTTTTCGTTCTTTTAAATAGTATACATACGATTCTTGGTCAGTATTGGTATTGAGGAATTGGCCGCCCATTACTACAAACTTGAATGATGCTTTGGAAGCTAACAGTGATTGTTTAAGCCAATCAAGTTGGTGAGAACCTAACTGTGTTTTGTGTGATAACAAACTATCGGGCATATCGTCTTCATCCCTGAAATACCTGTTGTCCAATAAAAAAAAATCGCAGTCGCTCCATTGCATTTTACTATATATACCTTCTCCATCTTGTCCATAAGTTTTGTTACCCCAATATTCCTTAAAGGTATTTAGGGTTATATTTTTTAGACCATAAGTTTTGCCAGAATTATTGGGCCCAAAGTCATGGTCGTCCCATATTGCATAGTTGTTTTTGGTGGCCAATAATTTGTGTAGTTCCTTTTGTTTGCGGGTATGGAAATATCTATATTTAATTCCACTCTCGCTGCTCATATCCACTTCACGCAAATAGGTATTGTCGCCTAACCAAAGCATAAATTGTCCTGGAGTTTCGGCCATACTTTTAAATATTTGCGGATTCTGCCCATAGGGTTCGCCCGGACGGTCGTATATAGAATCGTTGATATAGGCACACGACCCTGTTACAAAACTAAATGAGGGTGCCTCTTTACGCCATTCCCATAGTTCCTTTGTTCTAAACTTAAGAGGGATATCATTTTTATAATGAATATCGTCAAGAATTAATTTATAAGTATAGGTTTTGCCGGGTTCTAAATTGGGAATTATAAACTTGCAAATATTTTGGTCGCAGATTTCATTGGCCTTTGTATAATGCGATACCTCTCCTTTTTGTGTGGTATCGGAGTCGCAGGTATAGGTAAGTTTAATTCTTTTGGCACATTTGGTCATTACCCATACCAAACATTCACGATGCTCGGCATAACCCAGCATAGGTCCAGCCAATACGCGAGGTGCCTGTGAAAATATAAATTGGTTGACAACGAGAAAAATGCTAAGGGACAGGAGAATCCTTTTGTTCATGCTGCAATATTAAATAGAAAAGCACTACAAAATGATTGTTGTTTTATTATCATTGTGTGGATATGCAACTGTCACCCTGAGTTAATCGAAGGTCAATAATTAAAGCCTCCAACGCTTCGATTAACTCAGCGTGACAGTATTATATATTCTTCAAAACACTGGTAGCTTTGCCTAACAAAGGCAATAGTACAAAAGTAGCCAATGCCCAACACCATCCGCAATATGCACCCACTATTATAGCAATAAGAATACAATAGATTGGATATGTAACCAATAACATTCCAAAGAAAACCGAATCGTAAAACACAGAGTTCTTGGTAAATTTGGCAGCTAGGTTTTTAACTGGGAAAAAGAGTGGTGCATTGAGCAAAAATCCTAGCAAAGCAGGTAATCCCAAGAGTATATAATATAATACTTTGCTGCTTCCTTTTACTGCTTTGAACATTTCAAAATCGCCACGGTGGAATTGGTTTTCAAATGCCAAGTCGCTTATATCACCGGGTTTTTCTACAATGTTAGGTTTGAGTTGTTCGTATAATAATTGGTTGAATTTGAGAATATTTTTCCCATTCATTTCGGTGCTTTCAAATTGATTTGCGGTAATAGGTTCGCCAAACTTAAGTATTAATCTTTTGCCAAATAATCTGTAAGAACTTATACTAATGCCCACAGGTTGTACTATTAAATCGTGTCCAATCTGCGGATGGTTCCAACCTTGAAAAGCCAAGCGGGCTGTACCTTTCTTTAAAGGTCGAAGTTTCCACTCATTAATACATAAACCTTCGGAGAATATGAGAACGGCTTCCTTATTTATCATCACACTTTTGCTGGCATTAAAAGTCTCGTCGTTCAAGCTCAAGTTTTCTTTGCCTTCGCTTAATCTATATATAGGAATGGCATTGATGGCCTCCAATATTTTGCGGGCACGTGGTTTTTTAAACACATCGCCTCGGGTGAGTATATGCACGGGCACATCGAACAAAGAGCAAAGCGTAACTCCATCTATAAATGCATCAGGGTGGGTGCAAGCCAAAATTATAGGGCCGGGTTTCTTTAATACTTCTGGCTTGTTTATATATATTTTTCTGTAGAAAAGCATACGGGTAAGCGTGGCCATAAAAGCACAAAATCTGTATATCATGCTGCAAATGTATTGACAACTTACCTTGTTTGCGGTTTGGATTTGACAAGTTTTGTCGGTTTGCGTCGATTTGACAACTTTGCTTGTTGAAAGGATGACTTTGAAAAATCGTAGATATAAACCGTGAAATAGCAAAAAATTAATAAGGTGAATATGCATATATTGTAAAAATAGACCCTATTAGCTAAATATTGCAACTACTTTCACCAAACTTTAATTTTTCGGACAAAAAGTTAGATGCTTTTTTTAGATTTTGCTTCATTCACTGGTCTATTTCAGCATTTGAGCCATCATTTTATAAAATTTAGTATCTATTTTTACAATTCTTATTCACATTTGCCTTTTCAGAGCACAAAATCAAACTATCTTTGCCCACCATATAATAAACCCTAAAAATCCCTTATGCGTTTCAAAGCCCTAGAACTTATCGAGTCACGTAAACCACTCGAAGTAAAACCTCCACAAAGACTGAGCGATATTTTTGCCATCAATGTATTTGGCGACGAGAATATGAAAGCACACTTAAGCAAAGAAGCTTATAATGCCATTAAAGATTCTATTAAAAACGGTTCCTCCGTCGACCGAAAGTATGCTGACCAAATTGCTACTGCCATGAAGCAATGGGCTATATCAATGGGTTGTACGCATTATACACATTGGTTCCAACCTCTTACGGGCACTACAGCCGAGAAACATGATTCATTCTTCGAGCCCGATTCAAACGGTAAAGCTATGGAGAAATTTAGTGGGAATGCCTTGGTGCAGCAAGAACCCGATGCATCCAGTTTTCCCAGTGGCGGGATTCGTAATACTTTCGAAGCCCGCGGCTATTCAGCATGGGATCCTTCGTCGCCAGCTTTTTTAATTGACAATCCCAGTGGTAAAACATTATGTATTCCTACCATATTTGTAAGTTATACTGGCGAAGCTCTCGATTATAAAGCACCTTTGCTCAAAGCATTGAACGCCCTTGAAGAAGTTACTGTTGATATTTGCCGCAGCTATTTCGACCGTGATGTGCGTAGGGCTCATGCATCGTTGGGTATAGAGCAAGAATATTTTTTGGTGGACGAAGCCTTGCACAATGCCCGCCCCGATTTGGTATTAACAGGCCGCACACTTTTGGGACATGCCCCTGCCAAGGGACAACAATTGGAAGACCATTACTTTGGTTCCATCCCTGAGCGTATTCATAGTTATATGGTAGATGTGGAATGCGAAGCCATTAAACTGGGCATCCCTTTAAAAACCCGACATAATGAAGTAGCTCCCGCACAGTATGAGTGTGCTCCTATGTATGAAGAAGTGAATTTAGCAATCGACCACAACCAATTGTTGATGGATATTATGGAACGCATTGCACGCAAACATAGCCTAAAAGTATTGCTGCACGAGAAACCCTATGCAGGAGTAAATGGCTCGGGCAAGCATAACAATTGGAGTATTATAACAGATACAGGGGTGAACTTATTATCACCTGGCAAAACACCCAAGAACAATTTGCAGTTCCTTACTTTCTTTATCAATACTATTAAAGCCGTTCACGACCATGCAGATTTGTTGAGGGCTTCCATTGCCCATGCGGGTAACGACCACAGGCTAGGAGCCAACGAAGCACCACCTGCTATCATGTCGGTATTTATTGGTAGCCAACTTACCAAAGTATTGAACGACTTTAAAAAAGAATATAATAAAATAGGTCGCCCTCGTTTAGAGCAAGACTTAAAACTTCAGATAAAAAAGATACCCGAAATACTATTAGACAATACGGACAGAAACCGCACCAGTCCTTTTGCGTTTACGGGAAATAAATTTGAGTTTAGGGCAGTGGGCAGTAGTGCCAATTGTGCCAATTGTATGATAGTACTAAATACTATTGTTGCACAACAACTCAAGGAATTTAAAGCAGAGGTGGAGCAACTAATGAAAGACGGAGAGGCCAGCCAAAACAATGCTATCATTACCATCTTGCGTAAGTACCAAACTAAAAGCAAACGGATATTGTTTGAAGGAAATGGGTATAGCGATGAGTGGGTGAAAGAAGCCGAAGAACGTGGATTGAGCAATATTAAAACTACCCCAAAAGCCTTGGATGCTTATATGAGCAAAGCATCAAAAAAATTATTTGCCAGTAGTGGGGTATTCAGCGAACGTGAGCTGGAAGCCCGCCACGAAATTATGCTAGAAACTTATGTGAAAAAAATACAGATAGAAAGTCGTGTATTGGGCGAAATAGCCACCACACAGGTAATTCCTGTCGCATTAAAATACCAAACCGAGCTTGCCAAAAATATTGAGGCACTTAAAAATGCAGGTCTAAAAGCAGAACATTATAAAACACAAATGGATATGGTAGTAGGAATTAGCAACCATATAAAAAGTATAAAAACCGCAGTAGATGATATGACGGAAGCCCGCCGTGTGACTAATAATGTGGAAGACATGCACAAGCGTGCAATAGATTACTGCGATAAAGTAAGACCATACTTAGATTTGATACGTGAACATGCTGATGAGCTTGAATTTATAGTGGAAGATAAAATGTGGGTATTGCCAAAGTATAGGGAGTTGATGTTTGCGAGATAATAACTAGTATTAAGTGGTCAGTTGTTAGCAGGCTATTCGGCGGCTTGTAGTTAACACCACGTTTTTTTATCATATTTGCAATACAAACATTTTATCTGTAATACTGTTTAGTATGATATAATTTGTATTTAGTTATTAAAATCTTAAACAACTATTGTTATGAAAAAAGGCGATATTAAAAGAATCCTTGTTCCCGTTGATTTTTCTGAAACATCAGAAATTTCCTTGGTTGAGGCCATGACGCTGGCCAAACGTTTGAGTGCAGAAGTTTTTATTCTGCATGTTATTGAATCGAGCGGTTATTACTATTCTATTTTTCCTGAGAAAAGTGTTGCACTGCCTTCATTTAACGAAGTAAAAAAGGCGGTTAATCAAAAGATGGAGATTCTACAGGGAAAACTTGCCAAAAAATATGGTGTTACCATACATCCCTTTATAGTAAATGGCCATATCGATACCGAGATTATAGCCCTTGCTAAAAAGAAAAAAATTGATATGATATTCATGGGAACCCATGGTGCATCGGGTTATAAGGAAGTATTTATAGGCAGCAATGCCCAGCATGTAGTTACGCTATCCAATGTTCCTGTTATAACCATCCAGCAAAAAAAGGACAAAGCAGGTTTCAAAAATATATTGATTCCTATCGACGATTCTTTGCATAGCCGTGAAAAAGTAAACATTGCCATGCTCATTGCTGAAACTTTTAAATCGTATATCCATTTAATCGGACTGCCCGAAACTAAGGATGAAGAGGAAGTGAACAAGATTAATATTAAACTTGCCTCAGTTGAAAAAATTATTAACGATAGCAAATTAGGTTATAAAACAACAGTAGTGCACGGAAAAAATTTGGCGAAAGCTGCTATTAAATATGCCAAAGAAAATAATTGCGATTTGATTGTGATAAACACAGGTCACGAATCGCAGACTGGAATATTTTTGGGTGCCTTGGCTCAACAGATTGTTAACCACTCTAGCATACCTGTTTTAAGTTTTAAGCATTCAGAAGATCATTATAGTGCTGATACGCCTGCTTTTGGGATTTGAAGAAGGAGTAAGGAATAAGTGTTAAGTACTTATCCTTTACTACTTATTCCTTACCCCTATATATATTGTGGATACATTTGCAAAACTCCCCAAAAACTTCACATCCTATTAACATACCTTTGCATCCCATAAAGTACGCAACATTAGCGTTGGCGTGGTTTTTTTATGGAGAAAGTAAAATATATATTTGTAACCGGTGGCGTTACCTCTTCCCTTGGCAAAGGCATTATTTCAGCATCGTTAGCCAAACTATTACAAGCACGTGGCTATTCAGTCACTATACAAAAGTTCGACCCCTATATCAACTTAGACCCTGGCACATTAAATCCCTATGAGCATGGCGAATGCTATGTAACCGACGATGGTGCCGAAACCGATTTAGACCTCGGCCACTATGAGCGTTTCCTCAATGTGCCCACTAGTCAGGCTAATAATGTTACCACTGGACGCATATATCAATATGTAATTGATAAAGAACGCGAAGGTGCATACTTGGGCAAGACCGTTCAAGTAATTCCGCATGTTACCGACGAGATAAAACGCCGTATGCAATTGCTGGGAAATACAGGGCAGTTTCAAATTATTATAACAGAAATAGGAGGTACCGTAGGTGATATAGAAAGCCTTCCATATATAGAAGCCGTGCGACAACTGAAATGGGAAATGGGCCACGATGATTGTATGGTAATACATCTCACACTTGTTCCCTATTTGGCCGCAGCGGGCGAACTGAAAACCAAACCTACTCAGCACTCCGTAAAGTTATTATTAGAATCGGGTATACAACCCGATGTATTGGTATGCCGCACTGAGCATGCCTTGAGCGATGAGATACGTAAAAAAATTGCACTGTTTTGTAATGTAAACCGCAATGCGGTAGTAGAAAGTATGGACGTGGAAACTATATATGATGTGCCCATGAAAATGCTGAAAGAAAAACTGGATCGTACCGTATTGGCAAAAATGAAATTGCCACTAAAAAACGAACCCGAGCTGGAGCATTGGAAAGACTTTTTGTGGAAACTCAAAAATCCAAAGATGGATGTTGAGATAGGTTTGGTAGGGAAATATGTAGAATTACCAGATGCCTATAAATCGATAGTAGAAGCATTTATACATGCGGGTGCACAGCGTGAGTGCAAAGTGCATTTACGTTATATACACAGCGAAGGTATTACAGAAGAAAACGCAAAGTATAAACTCGGCCACCTTGACGGTGTATTGGTAGCACCAGGTTTTGGCGATAGAGGCATAGAAGGAAAAATAGAAGCTATTAAATATGTGCGTGAAAATAACATCCCCTTCTTTGGTATATGCTTGGGGATGCAATGTGCGGTAATTGAATTTGGACGCAATGTATTAAAAATGAAAGATGCACATAGCACCGAAATGAACCCCAAAACCAAGCATGCCGTGATAGATATGATGGCTGAGCAAAAGAAAATTTCGCAAAAAGGAGGAACCATGCGTTTGGGCAGTTACCCATGCACTTTATCCAAAGGTTCAAAAGCATTAACTGCTTATGGCAAAGCAAACATAAACGAACGCCACCGGCACCGCTACGAGTTTAATAATAAATTCCAACAAGAATTTATCGATGCGGGCATGTCGTTTACAGGTATTAATCCCGAAACAAACTTGGTTGAAATAATAGAACTTAATAAGCATCCCTATTTCTTAGCAGTGCAATATCATCCCGAATTAAAGAGCACAGTTGAAACACCACATCCTTTGTTTGTTCGTTTCATTAAAGCTGCACAGGAGCATAAGTTGGCGGATAGATAATGCATATAATGGTTAATGCGTTACAGCTGATTTTTTCGGATGCCAGTGGTTGTGTGTTTTCACCAATCACTAAAATACAGATAGTATAAACTATTAGGCAAATATATATTCAGAACATTATGCTAGTGGTATTTGTCATACCGAGTGGGCGAGGGATCTACGATGTTAGGCATTAGTGTTTCGCTTAATAAGTAGTAGAGGTCTCCTTCGTCGACATGACAAAACAACTGCGTCTCGAGTGCATTACATATTATTATATAGTTATAACAAACGTAACATACCTCTTCCAATCTACGTCCCTAAACGCTATTCGCCGCGGCGAACTAAATCCCGAATCCTAGCCCTATATTTGCACATTAAATGCAGTTCGTCAATCCCGGTTTTTTGTGGGCCATGCTGGCGGTATCCTTACCGATACTCATACATTTGTTCAATTTTAGGCGGTTCAAGCGGGTTATGTTCACCAATATCAGCCTGCTTAGGAATATTCAAATTGAAACCAAAAATAGACAAAGAGTCAAAAACCTACTGATACTTTTAGCACGTTGTTTGGCCATTATATTTTTGGTGATGGCATTTGCCCAACCTTTCATTCCTGCCAGCAATCAGAATACCGATAACCGCCGCCGTGCCGTAAGTGTATATATAGATAATTCTTATAGCATGAACGCCACAGGCAGCAGCGGCGACCTTTTGCAAACAGCCAAGAACCGTGCAAGAGAGTTGGTGAAAAGCATGCGTGAGACCGATCGTTTCCAGATATTGAGCAACGATTTCACGGGCAAAGGCCAGCATTTATTAGGCAAAGACGAAGCACTGGCAGCTATCGATGAAGTGAAATTGAATCCAGTAAGTCGTTATATGTCGGCCATTATGGAAAGGCAGAAAGAAGCGTTGAGCCGAGCAACTGGCATGCGTAAGATGGCTATTATGGTTAGCGATTTTCAAAAGACCACCGCCGATATTTCAGCATTGAAACCTGATAGCAATATACAAACTTTATTGGTGCCACTTAAGGCCAATGAAGTGCAAAATGTTGCGATAGATTCTTGTTGGTTCGAGAGCCCTTTTATACAATTGAATGGTGCCAATAAACTGATGGTTTCTATTAAAAACTATGGCGAACAAAATATAGAAAATGGTTCTATCAGTTTGAAGTTAAACGGAAAACAAAAAGCAGTTTCAGGATTCAATTGCGGAAAGCATACAAGTGCCACAGCAGTATTATCTTTCACATTAGACCAAGCAGGATGGCAGAGCGGAGAGCTGGCCATAGTAGACAATCCCATTACGTTCGACGATAAGTTTTATATAGCTTTTGAGTCGGCCAAAAACTATAATATATTATGTGTGAATGGCAACGCAGAATCATCTGCAATCAATAATGTTTTTGCAACGGAGCCTGTGTGTAAGCTTACCAATTTACCTGAGAGTAGAATAGATTATCAACTATTATCAAAAAGCGATTTGGTGATATTAAATGGGTGCAATGAAATTAGTAGCGGTACTATTGATGAGCTTAATAAGTATATGAATAAAGGAGGGGATCTTATGGTGTTTCCGGGTGTGAAAGGAGTAGATAAATTGAATAATTTAGTAGTAGCCTATCAATTAAAATATATAGAAAAGCCATCTGAAATAAAAACTGAGGTAGAACAAATTAATGAACAAAGTAATTTGTTTGCGGGAGTATATGAAAAAAAATCGCAGCAAGATGAATTGCCCACCGTAAAAAAGTTTTATAAGATAGAAGCGGGAAATTCATCAGGATTTGAACCAGTGATGAAACTAAAAAACGGAGGTTGGTTTGCTATACAATCAAAAGCAGGTAAAGGTAAAATCATAATGGTAGCATCGCCGCTATTGCCCGATTGGTGTGGTTTGGCACAAAGTCCTTATTTTATTCCGATGATGTTGAAAGCAGCATTTATTAGCAAACCGATAGGGAACTTATTTAATAGAATTGGAGGCAATGGATTGGTACCTTTGGGCGTAGAAGTATTGAAAACGGAGAAAGGGGTTAAGCTATCCAAAGATAAATTGGAATTGGTTCCCGAATTATTGAACCGCAATGGCGAAACATTTTTATATACTGCCGACATGATGAAAGAGGCAGGAAATTATATATTGGCGGCGAATAATATGAACCCTGCCATTGCTTATAATTATAATAACTTGGAAAGCGATATGAGTTGTTACGAAGCAGCAGATATAGAAAAACAAATTACCAATACCAGTATAAAACTTATTGAAAATAGCGATCAAAAACTAAACGATGGACTGAGCCAACTTGCACTGGGCACGCAGCTTTGGAAGGCATTTATATGGCTTGCATTACTGATGGTTATGATAGAAATTGCACTCATTAAATTTTTGAAATGAAAGCACATATATATTTAAAAAACTGCATCCTCCACCACATTGGACATCCTTTGCATAGTAAGCAAATAGATATGGAGGTGCAAGATGGAATCATTTCGCAAATGGGCGAAAGTATTATATCAACAGCCACAGAAATAATTGAAAATGCACATATATCTGCGGGCTGGTTCGATATGCGGGTAAGCTTTTGCGACCCAGGAAATGAGCATAAAGAAGATTTAATAAGCGGTGCAAAAGCAGCAGCGGCAGGAGGTTTTACAGGTGTGGCTACTTTGCCAAATACCGTGCCTGTTGCCGATAATAAATCGCAGATCGAATATCAGAAAAACATTCAACGCGGTGGACAAATGTTGGCGACTGATATATATCCAATGGGGGCATTAAGTGTGGGCTTACTGGGCAAAGACATGGCCGAGTTATATGATATGTTTCAAAGCGGTGCCATCGCATTTACCGATGGCGATAAAGCCCATACCAACAGCGGTTTGTTGATGCGATGTCTGCAATATGCAAAAGTTTTCGGGGCACCTATTGTCGTTATGGCGAACGACGAGGAGTTGAGCAAAGGTGGAAAAATGCATGAAGGACTGGTGAGTGTAAATTTGGGACTAAAAGGTATTCCTGATATTGCAGAGACTGCACAAATACAAAAGTGTTTGGAGATAGTAAGATATACAGAAGGCAAACTCCATTTCAGTAAAGTATCAACTCCACAAGGTTTGCAATTGATAGCGGCAGCAAAAGCAGAAGGATTGAACGTAACTGCCGATATAAGTATTCAACATTTAATACATACCGATACAGCGTTAGAAAGTTTCGATACACATTATAAAGTGATGCCGCCATTACGTCCGCAAAATTATATAGATGCTATGATAAAGGCGATAAATGATGGTACGATAGATTGCATAGTATCCGATCATAAACCCGAAAATATAGAAAACAAGGCAGTGGAATTCGATTATGCGGCCACGGGTTGTATAGGCACGCAAACATTATATAGTGCTTATCAAACTTATTTGGCAGATAAGATAAGCTTGAATATTTTTGTCAAGGCTGTATCTAACAATCCCAGAAATATATTAAACCTTCCTGCGATACAGATAGAGCAAGGTGCGGCAGCCAACCTCACTGTATTTGACCCAACAGAAAAATGGATATATAATAAGCAGAACAATCTTTCCAAATCATATAATACACCATTTGATAATATGGAATTTACGGGCAAGGTTTTGAAGGTTATAAAATAAATTGGTATAAATTATAAAAGATTGTTGTAATTTTGAAGAATTATGAGTAATATTATTGAACGCATTACATGCAACCCTGATATTTGTGATGGAAGACCCACGGTTAGAAATACTCGTTATACAGTTGATTTAGTTCTTGACTTAATGGAATGGGAGCAGGCATGAGCGAGGACGAAATAATTCTAGATTATCCAGCAATGGAGAAAGGAGATATTAGGGCGTGTCTTTTGTTCACATCCAAGCTACTTAAATGCAAATCAATTCACCATATTTCTGCATGAAGTTTGAACTTTTGGTGGTAAAAAATAACTTGATAGAATTAAACAATACTGAGTTATTGCTTTCGAAAATTAATGTTCAAAAAAAATCGTAAGTCGTACTCGCCGCAGCGAGGTAAATTGTAAATCCCCACGCATATTTGCAACACTAAAAACCATATAATACCGAATGATTCTTACCGACAAACAAATTCTTGACGAAATATCCAAAGGCACTATCCTTATTGAACCCTTTAGACCCGACTGCATGGGCACCAATAGCTACGATGTGCATTTGGGGCGATACTTGGCCACTTATCAAAACCGTGTGCTCGATTCAAAGCAACATAATAAAATAGATGAGTTCACCATACCCGAAGAAGGATTTGTATTGCAACCCGGTACTTTATATTTGGGTGTAACGGAAGAATATACCGAAACCCATGCCCATGTTCCATTTTTGGAAGGTAAATCCAGTACTGGACGATTGGGAATTGATATACATGCTACTGCAGGAAAAGGCGATGTTGGGTTTTGCAATACCTGGACACTCGAAATTTCTGTAGCACAACCAGTGCGAGTATATGCAGGTATGCCAATCGGTCAGCTTATATATTTTGTAATAGCTGGTGAAGTAGATAATTATTATAATAAAAAGCGTGATGCCAAATACAGCACCCGCACGGTGAAACCTGTAGAGTCGATGATGTGGAAGAATAAGTTTTAAGTCTGATGATTTTGTCCAAGTACCATTAATATTTTAGTACCTTGAAAAAACATCTAATTGTTCTAATAGTATTATATGCATTATTAGCGTTACTGTCATTAAATAGACATTCAAAAGCAGTATTATATAGTTTTACTTCCGAAATTTGGGCAGATAGAGCGGGGTACTTTGTATATATGCCGGCTACTTTTATATATAATTGGGATGCTGATAAACTACCTAATGGTATTACAAAAAAACAGGTTTTGGGTTTGCAATAGATTCAGCAACCCATAAAATAGCAACCAAGCACCCTTATGGTACCGCACTTTTAGCTACCCCATTTTGGTTAATAGCCCATCTGCTATCGCCCGCTAATGATGGCTTTAGTATATATTATCAAAAGGCAATCAATTTTTCTGGCGTGTTCTATTTCCTAGTAGGGATTTATTTTATTTTCCTACTTCTTATACGCAAATTTCCGCCTTGGGTTGCTTGGCTTAGTTGCCTGTGTATTGCTGGCGGATCAAGCGTTTTGTACTATTCAGTGATAGAAGGAGGGATGTCCCATATATATAGCTTTGCCGTTTTTTCTATACTCATATACCTCATTGCAGTAAATGGTTTTAATACAAAATGGGCTTATATAAAGGTAGCTTTACTAGCTACTTTAATCATTATTATCAGACCAATTAATATATTATTCTTGATTCCAGTTTTAATGTTTTATGGTATTGAAACTGGTGAACAGAAGCAGCGTTTAAAATTGCTTTTAGATAAGCGTATGTTTATGTAGGGCCTACCTATTGTTATTATTCTGCTAATTCCCCAATTGTATTACAATTATTATTGTAACGGACATCTCAGCTTAGATTCCTATCAACAAGAAGGATTTATATATAAGTTTTCACCCTTTATAGCCACAGTTGCATTTTCGCCCAATAATGGATTATTTTGCTATGCACCTATTTTGCTTGTTATATTTGGATTCACTACATATAAAGCACTGAAAAAAGAAGCAAATATGTTATTTCCCACACTATTAATATTGTTTTATATTTATCTATATGCATCTTGGTCTTCATATAATTTAGGTTGTAGTGTTGGTCATCGAGCATTTACTGATATAATGCCACTATTGTCAGTTCCAATTGCAGCAATTATATATAGTAAGAGGCGATATTTGTTTATTCCAACATTTATTGTATTGGTAGGCTATACTACCATGCTCACTATTGTTTGGCCTGGTAGCTATTTTGGTAATAGCGACTGGAATTGGGAATGGTTATGGAATTTTCTTATAACTAGTTTCTGATATTGTACACTATGCTAAAAAAGATATATATATTATTGTTTAGTCTTCTTATTGGGTTTTTTACTTTTGCTCAAATAGTCAATTATCCTGCTAAAAAAATAGAAATTCAACATGGATTTAGTGCAAATTATTTTACTAACTCTGAATTAAACTTTAAATCACATAATCATTTTTCTACTAATTTTAGCCTTAGTAAATCCAATCAAATATTTTCGATTGGGACAATTTTTGGGAGCACGAAAAATGATAATTTAAATTTTTTCAAAGGTGGAATATTTTCTTATCAGTATTTTCCAAACAAAACAAACAAGCGTTTCAACTTTTATTTTATATACGATTTTATATATACATTTGAAAAAAGTGGATGGGAAAGAGAAATGCAATTCTCAGGAAACAATGAACATGTAACTTTTAACAGCCCCTGGCATTCACTGAAGAATCAGGTAGGATATGGGTTCAACGTGAATATATATAAAGGGTTTTATCTCACACAAAGTATGAGTATAGGGATTGAATATTATAATTTTGTGAGCAAGACTGTGGTAAAAAACCAACCACAATTATCGAGTACCTATTCAAGTGGGAATATTTTTTCGGGTTCGGGCACTAGTAGTTTGTTGAAATTAGGAATGGGTTATCATTTTAAGAAATGAAAAGAATTTTTATATATCTTCTGCTCATTCAAATATGTTGTACTACTTGCAAGCGTGAATCGTTCAACGACAAATGGGAATTAACTTTCAGCGATGAATTTACAGATACGGTATTGAATAGGAAGGTGTGGAAGACGAATTTCGTGTGGGAGTATCCAGAAGATCAACAAAAATATATTGATTCAGCATTTATAATAAAAGATGGGATTATGCATATTGTCACAAAAAGTGATACCGTGATTGGTTTGGTGGGTGGAAAAGACCATCAATTCTATTATTCTTCAGGAATTATTCAATCGTCTAGGTCATTTGAACAACTATATGGTTATGTAGAAATTAATTGTAAAGTACCATCGGGTATTGGATTCTAGTCATCTTTCGGGATGATGTCAAAATATGCGTGGCCTCCAGAAATTGATATTTTCGAAATTAGTGGACTTAGACCCAACAGGGTGAGTATGACAAATCATTTTGGGAATAGAAATGGGAATGAAAAGCAAACTAGTGGAGCATTTAACGGGTCTGATTTTTCGAATAATTTTCACAAATTTGCACTTGAATGGGATCCAAAAAAAATTATGTGGTATGTTGATGAGATAAAAGTATTTGAAACAGATTATGGAATACCAGATTTAAAAATGTTTTTGGTTTTAAGTGTAAGTTTGGGTGGAGGAAAATTCTCTGGAAAAGTTGATAATACTACGCCTTTGCCAAGTACCACCGATGTAGACTATATAAGAGTTTACAAGCAAAGAAAATAATACAACGACGATCAATTAATCATTTACTCCCAATACACCACCCACCCATCACAGCCCCAATAGATAATACTACAGACAAAAATATATATAATACCGCCACTGCCCATTTATCGTTTTGTATATATTGTAATATCTCTAAACTAAATGCCGAAAAAGTAGTGAAGCCACCCATAAAACCTGTAATGAGTATTAAACTCCAATCATTGGGCAAGCCTTGTTTTTTAAGATACGATGCTGCAAGTCCTGCTAAAAAACAACCTATAATATTAACACTAAAGGTAGGCCAGGGCCAAGTATTCATATTAAATGCAGGTAATAATTTGCCTACCAAAAAGCGGAGCAAGCTGCCCACTGCACCACCAAGCATTACATATATATAAGTTCTCATTGCTATATATTTTTTTGTTCCGCTAAAAACACTTCACTGCAATATTTTATTGATTCGGTCATAGGTATAAATTTAAACCCCAACTCACGTTTTATTTTGTCTGATGAATACTTACTTTCTAAAAGTGCCGTTCTTGCAAGCTCTTTGGTAACAATGGGTTCCTTGCCAGTGAGATAACTATATACACCAAATATTCGCCAGCCAATTTCTGATAAAAAAGGACCAATGTATATATGCGGTCTTTTCTTTTTAAGATTGTCAGCTATCATATTAAAGCAATCGAGAATACTTAAATTTTCACCAACCATTACATAACGCTGTGCTACGATATCACTTTCCATTAATTGTATCATAGCGTTTACCACATCACGCACATCCACATAACCGCCACCGCCTTTGGTATAAAACGGCAAACCTTTATATATATTATAATACATCCGGCCATTGCTTCGCTGCCAAGTGCCTGGCCCGTTTATAATACCGGGGTTAACCATTGCTGCTGGTAAGTCTTCCTCAATGCCACGCCACACTTCCATTTCGGCTTTGTATTTACTAATGGCATAGTTTGAATTATTTCCTGATGTTTCCCATTTGGTATCTTCATCTATTGCTTCCACACCCGATTGTGAACGACCCAATGCCGCTACCGAACTAGCATATATTAATTTCTTAACTCGTAGTGCCAACGCAGTGTTCACCACATTGGCCGTGCCTTCCACATTCACTTCCATCATCAGGTCGCGGTCTTTTTGCTTGAATGAAACCAAGGCCGCACAATGATATATATAATCACAGCCCCGCATGGCGTTTTCTAAAGAAATTATATCATTGATATCACCAAGTACCCATTGTAGTTTTTGTAAATGTTCAGGTGTTATACTATTAAGTTTGCTTACCAATTCAAAATCCGAAAAATCGGTTTGCACACGTTTAATAGCACGCACTTCTTTACCCTGCAAAAGCAATTTGCATATAAGCCAAGTGCCTACCAATCCACTACCGCCGGTTACGAGTATCATGGTGCAAATATAGGGGTCGGTTCGCCGCGACGAACGTGATACGGTTCGTCGTGGCGAATGGGGTGCTGACGCGGGATTGTAATGTGAGTTGGGATTCTACGTGCAGTGTGAGAAAATGAAATGCAATGATTATAATTTTGGTATATGTATTCTAGTCATACTTGTATTATTATTTCTCTATTCTTCGCCTGCCTCGCCGGCACGGCCTTCATTTTTGATGGCAAAATGAAGCAAAAACCTTTTTTTCTTACCTAGGCGATTTTTGCTTGGGAGGCCCAATGCAAAATCACGGTTCAACCACAGCCACTTATCTTATATGCAGTGTGGTTATGTTTCAGAGTTTTCATAATTAGTGAGTTTTAATACCATTTCTTAAACTATAATAGTTCTCCGTCTGTGGCGGATTTAGTTTTTAGAATGGTAATGCCGAACTACAACCCGAAAGCATTCGGGATTAGTCCCGCTTTTTTTGGACTATTATATATTGAGTTTCGGTATAAGTGCTGTGGTCGCCCGTGTATCGCTGGGTAAGCAAAAATATCTTCCAACTATGGCATTGTGGCAAGTATTAGAGCTTAGGTGCCTGCCATACCGGGTCTTAAATATTACGTAATATTCTAAAATTATGTTCGGAGTATATTTATACCATAATTTTTAACTAATGATTTTAAACACTTCTAAAATCTTAAATCGTTATTCCTTATTCTTAAATCAATTTAGATATTAGACTTATTTATATAGGATTTTGTCCCCCCGAATCCTAAATCACAAATCATCAAATTGTAAATATTAGATTCCCATATCTTTCAAATGCTGCTCCAAATGGTACTCATCTGGAATTAAAACATCTCGGGCTTTGCTGCCTGTAAAAGGCCCTACGATGCCAGCTTTTTCTAATTGGTCCATCAAGCGGCCCGCACGGTTATAGCCTAATTTTAATCGGCGTTGTAATAGTGATGTGGAGCCTTGCTGGTGTAGTACTATCATACGAGCAGCATCGGCAAACATCGCATCTACATCGCCTGCATCTATATCTTCTATACCACCTTCCATTTCGGGGTCTTTCACTTCGGGCAATCGGAAAGGTTCATGCCCGCGTTGGTTTCCTATATATTCTGCTACCCGTTCCACTTCGGGCGTATCTACAAATGCACATTGTACGCGTACCACATCATTTCCGTTTAATATAAGCATATCACCCTTGCCAATTAATTGGTCGGCACCATTGCCATCTAATATTGTTCTACTATCAATTTTGCTGGAAACTTTAAATGCAGCACGAGCAGGGAAGTTTGCTTTGATGGTTCCTGTTATCACATTCACACTGGGCCTTTGCGTAGCTAAAATTAAATGTATACCAATAGCACGGGCAAGCTGAGCAAGGCGGCCCACGGGGTATTCCACTTCTTTTCCAGCAGTCATCATTAGGTCGGCAAGCTCATCAATTACCACAACTATATAAGGCATAAAGTGGTGGCCTTGTTCTGGATTTAATTTACGCTCGAGGAACTTGGCATTGTATTCTTTCAAATTTCTCACACCCGCATCTTTCAATAGATCGTAACGTGTATCCATCAAAATACATAAGCTGTTCAATGTATTTACTACAAGTTTTGTATCGGTTATAATAGCATCTTGGTCGCCAGGAATTTTGGCCAAGAAATGTCGTTCAATGGTTTTATATAATGATAGCTCCACCTTCTTCGGGTCAACCAAAACAAACTTCAATTGCGATGGATGTTTCTTATATAATAGCGAAGTTATTATAACATTTATTCCAACCGATTTTCCTTGACCTGTAGCTCCAGCCATCAATAAGTGGGGCATTTTTGCAAGGTCGGCAACATATACATCGTTGCTAATAGTTTTACCAAAACATATAGGAAGGTCGGCATCCGATTGCTGAAATTTTGCACTGGCCAATAGCATTTTCATAGGCACCATTTCGGGGTTTTGGTTTGGCACTTCAATACCAATTGTCCCTTTGCCCGGTATAGGTGCGATAATGCGAATACCTAGAGCAGCAAGACTCAGGGCAATATCATCTTCCAAGTTTTTAATTTTAGAAATACGAACGCCCGCAGCAGGAACTATTTCATATAGGGTAACAGTAGGGCCAATGGTTGCTTTAATTTTTTCAATACCAATATTATAGTTTTTAAGCGTTTCAACTATAAGTTTTTTATTCTCCTCCAACTCATCCATGCTCACTTTGGTTTTGGTATCATCAAATTCTTTGAGTAAATCGAGCGTAGGTAATTTGTAGTCGCTGAATTCTAAAGTAGGATCATAAGGGGTGTCTATAGTAAATCTTTCAGGTCTTTCCGCATGCGGAGCTTCATCCGATTCAGGAGCAATCTCTAGTAAAGTTTCATCCGTTTTTTTTTTTTCTTTTTCTATGCCAACGTCCAAAGTAACCTCTGCTTCTGGTATGCTAGGTTCATCTGTTATTCCATAGGGGTCTTCTTTAATAATAAGTTTAAAATCATTGGGGTCTAAGGGCTGTTCATCGTCAATCTCGGGATGGGTAATATCTTCTTTATGGGTGTAATAGTCGTGGTTCTCGGGGGCTGTATTTCCCAAATCATCAACGGGCGGAATGGCAGTACCATCGGGCATTATAATCAAGGGTCTTGGGCGATGAAATTCGATATTCCATACCAAAACCGAAAATACCAAAGCATAAAAAATGAGAAATAATATAGCTCCAACCATGCCGAGTAATCCCTCCAAGTATTTGAAACCATGATATCCAAAAGCACCGCTCAAAAAATACCAATCGCCCACTGCATTGCATAATAGCCCAAAGGTGATGCTTGCCCATATCACGGTAAAAAAACTATATTTGAGTGTTTTAACAATGGGCAAAAACCAATGTTTGAAAAGCATTCGCCCACCCAGCAAAAAGAATAATAATACAAAAGCATACGAGGCTACTCCAAACCATTGGTGTATAAATACATGCGATATGATAGCTCCCAACCTACCCAACCAGTTATGGACGGCCTCGGGATTATAAGTTACAAACACATCCCAGCCAGAACCCAGCACCATACTTTGGTCGCTTTTCCACGTAAATAAAAATGACGTAAAAGCCAAAGCCAAATAAGCAGCGGTTAAAATAAAGAAAAGTCCAAGTATTTTATGGAACCTCGGGTCGAACAGAAACTCCCACCAAGCTTGCTTTGCAGGCTTAGCTTCGGGTTTTTCCTTTTCAAATTCTTCTGAAGGGACGGTATTTTCTAATTTCTTTTTGGCCAATTGTAAGAGTTACTTAAACCTTGCAAAAATAAATTGTTAAGCCACAATAGAGGTTTTGTTTTATGCACACGAAGGCGAAATAGTGGACAGGGAAATTTATAATAAAAAAAGCAGCTTTGCGGCTGCCTCATTGTCGTGCTACTATGAGTTATACCGAAACTCAATATATAATAGTCCAAAAAAAGCGGGACTAATCCCGAATGCTTTCGGGATTAGTTCGGCATTACCATTCTACAAACCTAATCCGCCACTGGCGGAGAACTATTATAGTTTAAGAAATGGTATTATTATTATAAAGGAAAGCGGACTGCTGCAAATATATTTCTGCCCGGGGCATTGATACCACTTGCAAAAGTGCGATACTGCGTGTCGAATATATTATCGATCCCAGCTTGTAATGTTATAAGTTTATGCACCTTGTAAGCGGCACGGAAATTTACCGTGAACCATGCAGGCATTCCCATAGCTGTTGCATATTGTTCATTATCTTCGCCAGCCAAATAGTAATCTTTCAGTTTTTTACTACTATTATAATTGATAAAGAAATTATAATTGAATTTATTATAACTATAAGTTAATTGTAAACGCAAATTAAGTGGAGCAATATGGTCGAGCGGGTAATCATTGCTATCAGTTTTAACTCTTCCATAAGTGTAGTTTAAGGCAAATGTTAGTAATAAATTATCAGCAATTTGAGATTTAATATTGGAAGAAAATCCATATATGTATGCACTGCGTTTGTTTTGGTTTGCTACCACTTTACTTAGTGTGCCATTATATAAAATAGAGTCTTGGTCATTATATTTAAATTTGGCTGAGACAATAGCATCCAAAAAATTAGTATAGTAGAGAACGTGCTCCCAACTGGTTTTTTTATTATATATTTTGGTGATGCCAAATTCATAATTTATAGTTTTTTCGGGTTTTAAATTATTGTTGGGAACAATTAATACGCCTGGAGCCGATTCGAATACTTTAGCCAAATCGTCAACATTGGGAGCACGGAAACCAGTAGACAAAAGCAAAGATAATTTTAAATCGTCGGAAGGATTATTGATGATACCAACACTTCCAGAATAGACAGGATTACTTTGGTCCACTTTATTGAAGGGCAAATGAAAAAATGAAGTATCAACAAAAGTGGCACGAAGAGCTATAAGTCCAACACGTATTCCATCAGTTAAAACCAGTTCTTTGTTTAGTTTCCATGTATGAGAAAAATAAAGAGCTGCATTGGTCATGGTATTCATCCCATCTGGATACCTAGTGTCAATTGGCTTGCTTTCACCGTTGGCAATATTCACCACATTGGCGGTCGACTTAAGACTATTATATTGTGCATCGAGTCCGAAACGGATATTGTGGTTTTTAATGATCCGCTGAAAGTCGAGATTGGCTCCCATTACATTTACATTCTCCATGCGGTGTTGAATTTCGTCTTTACCAAATCTTCGGGTATGGCGGCTTTCTTCAATGTTTTGGAAATTAATGCCTGCATGTATATTCTGAAAAAAGGAGGCTGGTTTGCTGATATTTAAATCATAAGCACCAAGCACTCGCATTTGTGGGCCATAATACCACTCAGCATATTTCAAACTTTTTCCTTCAGGGTCAGTTAGGCGGTCGTAGCGGGGAATATCGGTCGAGTTTGAATATTGAAGGTTTATGCCATGTGTAATATGTTCATTTTGTTTATAAGCAAATTTTTGAACTATATCATATTGAGAATATCCACTTTGGGTTTGTAAATAGCGGTCGGCATTTTTAACCAATGAGTCTTTTCCATTTATTCTCTCGACATAAAATGGGCGTTCTCCATAAGAGCCTGAATAAAATGGGTTTTGATTTTTACCACCTTTCAAATCGCCGAATGAAGAATAGGTAAGCGAGGTAAACGAAGCGAATTTTTTGCCGCCAATATTGAAATCAACGTGGTTGGTAAATTCATCGTCAACGCGACCGTGGCGAGTAAACGCATTTACTTTGATATGCTGTTTTTGACCCTCGCTTGCAAACTGTGCTTTTTTAGTATAAAGGTGAATAACGCCACCCAATGCATCGCTTCCATAAACTGTAGATGCAGGTCCGAATAGTACTTCAACTCTTTCAAGTGAATTGTTGTCGAGTGTTAGTATATTTTGTAAATGACCTGCTCTATATATGAGGTTGTTCATACGCACACCGTCTATCACCATCAGTGTACGGTTTGCTTCTAAGCCTCGTATAATGGCACTTCCGCCGCCTAGTTGACTCTTTTGAATAAATACATTGCCCGTGCTCGATAGTAAGTCGGCAGTGCTTTGCGATTGAGAATTTGCAATTTGAGTTGCGTTAAGCACCTGCACTTGTTGTGGCACTGTTTGTTTTGTTTCTTCTACTTTATTCACAGAAATAACGGCCTCATTTAAGGTAATATTTTTGGAGGTATCCGTTACCGTTGTTTGTGAATAGGAGAATTGAGAATATAATGTTAGGAGCAATGCTGCGATTGCCCTGTTTTTTAATTTCATGGGTTTGAATAAATTAGTTGAATAAAAAAAATACTTCAAAAACTCCCCTTGCTAGTGGCGGTATTTGAATAATAATAATATTTTTTTAAACTAACTCAGGAGGTGGAGAGCAAATTTCTGATGTGTGAGAAATAATGGTCTCACTATAATTATGGAAAAAATTTTGCTGCAAGCCCGCAAATACAGGGTGATGGCAATAGTTGGCGGGCAGATAAATTAAACTTAAAAGTTTGATAAGTTGATTGGGGAGTTCCGTATTTTGCTCACTATTTGCATTCACTATATTTTTTATCTTAGCCAAAACAGCTTCCTCGTCAGTATCATTAAAGGCAAGAAATTCTACTTTATCACCTATCATATTAACAGATTTTATATCATATAACCTGTCGTTTATTTTTATTTCGTCATCATTGATTTTGCCCTTTTCAAAATCGTTGCGAGATAGTGTGAACTTTTCAAATGCTGTTTCGTCGTTCTTAAGTTTTTCATGCATATCATATTGCACATAGCACTGTTGCATTTGGTAAAGCAAAAGGATTCCTCCCGATTGAATCAAAAGTAAAATGAGTAATAATATGTAGCCGGTTCTTTTCAGATGTAGGATTTTGGCCACGAAGTTAAGCATAAGAATAAGGATCTGGTGAATTTATTGTTGGTATTATAGCCTATCGTTTCTTTTAATATGGTGGTTGAACAATACGCAACAGCCTTTATTAGCCTTATCGAATTACATGATAAACAGAATATCTACTGGGCTTAACTTTGTGTGCAATCGTTCTGGGCTTTAAGGTACGCAAGCTTCTCAAATCATTCTCAGTCACACCTGGATGTGCTTTTTTATTGAATACAAAAAAGTTGTCCAATATTTTTATATGGGCTTGAAATTTTGGAATTTCATAAGTGTACACATCCCCAAATTTGCCATAAAGTTTGGAGCGAACTATAATTTTGCCCTGCTTCTGCACAAAAAGTTTTACGGTATGGATATTTTTTGTTTTGTCGATGGGGGTGAGCCTTATCTGTTGCATCACTACCCCGTTTTCCATTTTCTCCTCAACAAATTCGCTGATAAAGCCTTTCTCGTAAGTGTTCAATATTTTTTGTGGACTCAAATCATTTTTTGAAGCATTGAAAGTATTGATTTCTACTTCATTGTCTTCTTTATTATACTTCCAAATGGTTTTGCCATCGCAAAATATCTCAAGGTTGCCCATTTCAATTTTAAATTTAAGGCCCTTTACGTAAAGAGTCCCTTTTTTAGTGATATTTATTTTGTCTTTTTTGTTCTCCAAATTATAAACAAAGCTTGCCTTATAGGTTTTGAAACTCTTGTATTTGGCAGACACGGCTTTGAGGATAGAGTCAGACTTATTGTCTACAGCAAAGGTTTTACCCAATGATATCAGAACAAGGGCAGATATTAGAATGTATTTTTTCATGTATTTTAAATCGTTTGCAAAAATATAAACGTTTGTACCAAAGTAGGTTTCAAATATTCAGCCAAAAAACTTTTTATGAAACATGAATAAAATCATTTTTTATAATAGTTACAGGGTTAAATTTGCAACCCCAAAATTCAACTAACAAAGAATGAATACAAAAG